>Ga0315282_10003305_pt1 | contig 28996 bp, 25 predicted proteins | sample YL17G07_20_MG_FD_203693 | JGI IMG/M metagenome (GOLD analysis project Ga0315282, IMG submission 203693) | Sediment microbial communities from Yellowstone Lake, YNP, Wyoming, USA - YL17G07_20 | ecosystem: Environmental > Aquatic > Freshwater > Lake > Sediment | place: USA: Wyoming | collected... | reverse complement strand
CGGAGCAGGAGCGGCAGTACTTTCGGAAGTAAGTTCGGGAGGCATCCTTTCCACTTATCTGGGTAGCGACGGCTCCAAGGCAGGCCTTTTATTCCTGCCTGCAGGCGGCTCCAGGAACCCGGCAACGCTTGAGAGCGTAAACAACCACCTGCATTATATCAAGATGCAGGGCAATGAATTATTTAAATTAGCGGTGACGGTAATGACTCAGGCAGCGCAGGTTGCCCTAAAACGCGCAAAACTCGCCTGTAAAGATATAGATTTGGTTATCCCGCATCAGGCAAATATCCGTATTATCATGGCCATGGCCAAGAAGCTGGGCCTGCCGCAGGAAAAAATTTATCTCAATATTGAAAAATACGGCAATATGTCTTCCGCTTCTACAGCCACTGCTCTTTGCGAGGCAGCCAAAGAAGGCAGGATTAAAAAGGGCGACATTGTGCTTTTAGATGCCTTTGGCGCCGGCCTTGTCTGGGGTTCTTGTATTATCAAATGGTAGCCTATCTTTTTGCCGGCCAGGGCAGCCAATATATAGGTATGGGGAAAGACCTGTATGAGTCTTTCCCGCAGGCAAGGAAAGTTTTTCAGATAGCGGATGAAGTCTTAGGGTTTGCTCTTTCTAAATTGTGCTTTACAGGCCCCCTGGAGGAATTGACTCAGACTTGCAATTGCCAGCCGGCGATTGTGGCCGTAAGTATAGCCGCGCTGGAGGCATTAAAGTCAGTCCATAGTCCACAGTCCATAGTCCATAGTATGGCGGGATTGAGCCTGGGAGAATATTCTGCTTTAGTGGCTGCCAATGCCTTAAGTTTAGCGGATGCTCTTTATCTGGTCAGGCGCAGGGGAGAGTTTATGGAGCAGGAAGCGCAAAAGAGAGCCGGAAAAATGCTTTCTATAATCGGCCTGGAACCGGAGAAGGTAAGGGAAATTTGCGCTAAGACAGGGGCAGAAGTTGCCAATATAAATTGCCCGGGCCAGATTGTGATATCAGGCGAGGCTGCTTGCGTGCAGGCTGCCGAAGCCCTGGCTCAGGAGTGCGGAGCAAAAAGGAGCGTTTTTCTGGAGGTAAGCGGAGCATTTCATTCCTCTTTAATGCAGGGGGCAGCAGATAAACTTGCCAAAGAACTGCAGAAGATAGAGGTAAAGGTGCCGCGGGTTCCTGTAATCTGCAATGTCACTGCCAGGCCGGTAGCTTCACCTTGCGAAATTAAAGATAACCTGGTTAAACAGGTTGCTTCAGGCGTGCTCTGGGAGGATTCGATGAAATTTATATTATCCAAGGGCGTAACAAATTTCATCGAACTAGGGCCGGGCAGGGTCTTAAAAGGCCTGCTGCGGCGCATTGATGAGAAAGCCCAGGTAAGGAGCATAGAAAAGAAGGAAGATATCCTTTCCTTAAGCGGAGGTTAATAAATGGATTTTAAGGACCAAGTGGTTCTGGTAACCGGCGGAGCAAGGGGGATAGGCCGCGCCATTGCCCTGGAGTTTGCCAAAGCAGGGGCCAGCGTGGTTATCGCAGATATAAACGAAGAGGAGGCTAAAAAGGCTGCTCTTACGATTGAGGCGCTGGCTAGGAGTACTTTGAGCCTGCGCTTAGACGTTACCGACTACGCAAACGTGGAAGAGGCGGTAAATAAAATTCTTGACAAATTCTCAAAGGTTGATATATTAGTTAACAACGCAGGGATTACCAAAGACAATTTACTCCTGCGTATGAGCCAGGCAGATTGGGATGCGGTCCTGAACGTGAACTTAAAGGGCGCGTTCAATTGTATAAGGGCCGTATCGCGGCCCATGCTTAAGCAGCGCCGGGGCAAGATTGTAAACATCGCCTCTATCATCGGAATAATCGGCAACCCCGGGCAGGCAAACTATTCCGCCTCTAAAGCTGGGCTAATCGCTCTTACCAAGACAGCGGCAAAGGAGTTGGCCTCGCGCAATATTAACGTAAATGCCGTGGCACCCGGCTTTATCCAGACCGAGATGACGGATAGGCTTCCTGAAGAGGTAAAACAGAAGATGAAGGAGGCGATACCGCTGGACAGGTTTGGTACTCCTGGGGATGTGGCGGCGGCCTGCCTGTTTTTGGCCTCTGGCGAGGCAGACTATGTTACAGGGCAGACTATCGTGGTTGACGGCGGAATGGTGATGTAAATTCGCCCAACAAACTTACGTTCACTTTCGTTCCGTAAGTTTGGGGCTCATTTAAGGAGGAAAAAGAATGGCAGTGCAAGATAAGGTCAAATCGATAATAGCGGAGCAGTTAGGGGTGAAGCCCGAAGAAGTTACTCCGGAGGCATCTTTCGTGGATGACCTGGGCGCGGATTCCCTGGATACCGTGGAGCTGGTTATGGCTTTAGAGGAGGAATTCGGCATTGAGATACCTGACGAGGATGCGGAAAAGATAACCACTGTCGGCGAAGCCGTTAAATATATAGAAGAAAAAACAGCCAACAAATAAAATCAAAAAGAAAGTTTTATCTCTAACTTACCCCGCCGTATATTGCTGGCGGGGTAAAATTTAAGCGAGGACATGCACGAAAGACACAGGATTGTAATTACGGGTTTAGGCGTGATTACGCCGGTAGGAAACGATATCTCTGCTTTCTGGCAGTCGCTCAAAGAGGGTAAAAGCGGGGTGGGTATGATTACCTCTTTTGACGCCTCGGGTTTTGATTCCCGTATTGCCGGCGAAGTCAAGAGCTTTAACCCCGCTGCTTACGGCATGACTACCAAGGACACCAGGCGTATGGATAAGTTCGGCCAGTATGCCGTAGCAGCCACTAAACAGGCGATAGAGGCCTCGGGCCTGGATCTAGAGAAAGAGGACAGGACGCGCATAGGAGTGTTAATCGGCTCCGGCATAGGCAGCCTTTATACCATAGAAAAAGAGCATAAGGTCATGCTGGAGAGAGGGCCTTCGCGGATGTCCCCTTTTCTTATACCTATGCTTATCGTGAATGAGGCAGCCGGGCAAACTGCCATTATGTTCGGGTTAAAGGGGCCGAACTCCTGCGTGGCTACTGCCTGCGCTTCGGGTTCGCATGCCATCGGAGATGCCTTTAAAATTTTAGAGCGCGGGGATGCGGATGTGATGATTGCCGGCGGCACGGAAAGCAGTGTCGTGCCTACGGGCGTAGGGGGTTTCTGCGCCATGAAGGCGCTCTCTACCAGAAACAATGAGCCGCAAAAGGCCAGCCGCCCCTTTGACCGCCAGCGCGACGGCTTTGTCATGGCTGAGGGCTGCGGCATTGTGGTGATGGAGACGCTGGAGCACGCACGCACAAGGGGGGCGGATATCCTCGGAGAAATAGTCGGTTATGGCATGTCCTGCGATGCGTACCATATGACCGCGCCTGACCCCGAGGGAGAAGGGGCTGCCAGGGCAATGACCTGCGCTTTAAAAGACGCGGGCCTCGCCCCGGAAGAGGTGGATTATATCAATGCGCACGGAACAAGTACCAAGCTCAATGACAAGCTTGAGACTGTTTCCATGAAAAGGGCTTTTGGCGGACACGCCAAGAGAGTAATGATTTCTTCCACCAAATCCATGACCGGGCATCTCCTGGGCGCTGCCGGAGGAGTGGAATTTGTGGCCTGCTGCCTGGTGCTTAAGAATGGCGTTATTCCTCCCACGATAAATTATGAATACCCTGACCCCGATTGCGACCTCGATTATGTCCCTAACACAGCCCGCAGCGTTAAGGTTAACGTCTGTATGTCTAATTCCTTAGGGTTCGGCGGGCATAATGCCAGTCTTATCGTAAGAAAACTGAAGTAGTTCATAGAGTTCAAAAAATCCGGGGACGGTTCTATTTTTTACTATTTTTTAGAGGATAAAAATCCGGGGACGGTTCTATTTTTTACTATTTTTTAGAATATGAAAAAATAGAACCGTCCCCTTGTTTTCGAACCGTCCCCTTGTTTTCGGAACTCAAGCAACTCAATGAACTCAAGCAACTCAAAATGCGCTACACAATAGCAGAGAAAATATTACTAAGACATACCGATAAAAAAGAGATAAAACCCGGAGATTTTATTGAGGCCAGAGTAGACCTTGCCCTGGGCAATGATATTACCGCGCCTTTAGCCATTGCCGAGTTTAAGAAGTCAGGCGTAAAAAAAGTATTCAATAGAGAAAGAATAGTCCTGGTCCCTGACCATTTTGCTCCGGCTAAGGATTTAAGCAGCGCGAACCAGTGTAAAATCTTAAGTGAATTTGCCTCAGAGCAGCATATAGAAAATTATTTTGAAGTCGGCTGCATGGGCATTGAACATGTGCTGCTTCCGGAAAAAGGGCTGGTGGGCTCAGGAGACCTGGTTATAGGCGCTGATTCCCATACTTGTACCTACGGCGCCTTGGGTTGTTATGCTACTGGCGTAGGCTCTACGGATTTAGCCAGGGCTTTTATCGACGGTAAATGCTGGTTTAAGGTGCCCGCGTCCATAAAATTTATCTATAAAGGCAAACTCAAGAAGTGGGTAGGCGGCAAAGACCTGATTTTACATACTATCGGTAATATCGGAGTGGACGGCGCTTTGTATAAAGTGATGGAGTTTAGCGGCCCGGTTATCCGTAAGCTGAGTATGGATGACCGCTTTACTATGTCCAATATGGCTATTGAGGCAGGCGCTAGAGCCGGGATTATTGAACCGGATGAAATTACGTTCGATTATATCAAAGCAACCCGCAGAAGAAAGCTATCGACCATCGACCATCGACTATCGACTGCACTAAAGAGCGATAGCGATGCTATTTACGAGAAAGTATATGAATATGATATTTCCGAGCTGGAGCCGCTGGTGGCCTGCCCCTATTTACCCAGCAATATAAAGCCGGCAAGTAAACTCGGCAATATAAAATTAGACCAGGTGGTTATCGGCTCCTGCACTAATGGTAGGCTCAGCGATTTAAGGCTGGCGGCAGGCCTCTTAAGAAATAAGAAAATAAAATCCGGCCTGAGGCTGATAATCATCCCTGCGACGCAGAAGATTTACCTGGAAGCCGTGAAAGAAGGCCTGGCGGAAATTTTTGTCAGCTCAGGCGGGGTATTTTCCACCCCTACCTGCGGGCCCTGCCTGGGTGGGCATATGGGGATCTTGACCGAAGGGGAGCGTTGTTTAGCCACCACCAACAGAAACTTTATCGGCAGGATGGGCCACCCTAAATCAGAGGTCTATTTGTCAAATCCTGCGGTGGCCGCGGCAAGCGCCATTACAGGCAGAATAACGCATCCGGATGAGGTAATATGATTATAAAAGGCAAGGTTCACAAATTCGGCGATAACATCAATACCGACGATATTATCCCGGCAAAATACCTGAATAGCACTGACGCCAAAGAACTGGGCAGGCACTGCCTGGAAAATATAAACCCGGAGTTTTCTAAAAAAGTATCTGCCGGAGATATTATCGTAGCAGGTAAAAATTTCGGCTGCGGCTCATCGAGGGAGCATGCGCCTTTAGCGATTAAGGGTTGCGCTATCTCGGCAGTTATTGCCGAAAGCTTTGCCGGAATTTTTTTCAGGAATGCCATCAACATCGGCCTGCCGTTTCTGGAGTCCACAGATGCAGGTAAGATTAATGACGGCGATTTACTTGAAATAGGCTTATCCAGTGGTATAATAAAAAACCTAAGCCAGAATACTAGCTATGCCACACAGGCATTTCCCGAATTTTTACAGGAAATAGTTAAAGTCGGCGGATTAATGAATTATGTTAAGAAACGAAAAGAGTTAAAATGTACAAGATAGCGGTTATCCCGGGTGACGGAACAGGCCCTGAAGTAATCAGGGAAGGGTTAAGGGTTTTAGAGGCTGCGGCCGCAAAGTTTAAATTTGAATACGAGACTAAAATCTTTGATTTTAGCGGCGAGCGGTATCTGAAGACAGCCAAGACCATTGAGGATAGCGATATCGGGGAGTTGAAAAAATATTCCGCTATTTTTCTGGGTGCCGTGGGCCATCCCGAAGTAAAACCCGGAATCCTGGAAACAGGGGTGCTCCTGCGCCTGCGCTTTGCCCTCAACCAGTATATAAACCTGCGGCCGGTCAAACTCTATAACCCCGCCTTCTGTCCCTTAAAGGATAAAAGAGCGCAGGATATAGATTTTGTGGTAGTGCGCGAGAATTCCGAAGGCCTGTATAAAGGCATGGGTGAATTCAAAGATAAGGGTACGGCGGATGAGATAGCGATTCAGATTTCATATAATACTAGAAAAGGCGTTGAGCGCTGCATCCGCTATGCCTTTGAATATTGCAGGAGGCGCGATAAAAAGAAAAAACTGACCCTCTGCGGTAAGACTAATGTGCTCACCTTTGCCTGGGATCTTTGGCAGCGTGCGTTTAACGAGGTGGCCAAAGAGTATCCTGATATAACCACGGATTATGCGCATGTGGATGCCACCACTATGTGGTTCGTGAAAAATCCGGAGTGGTTTGACGTGATTGTTACGGATAATATGTTCGGCGATATTATCACGGATTTAGGCGCGATGCTTCAGGGCGGTATGGGCATTGCAGCAGGAGGCAATATTAATCCGCGGGGAGTATCCATGTTTGAGCCGATAGGCGGGAGTGCGCCTAAATATACGGGCAAGAACGTGATTAATCCGCTGGCAGCGATCTGTGCCTTGGGGATGCTGCTGGAGAATTTAGGGGAAGTAAAAGCCGGTAATGCAGTAGAAGAAGCAGTTATAAAAGTTGTTGCAAAAAAGTTAAAATCCCTGGCTGCGGGAAAGATGGGTTATTCCACGAGTGAAGTAGGGGACCTAGTCGTAAGATCCCTAGCTTAATCACTTAAAAATTTCTGCGAAATTTTTTGCGTAAGCTAGGGATAAATTCGCAGACGTCCGCCTGCGGCGGACTACAACTTATGTTCGTTCACTTTGTTCACTCCATAAGTTGTCTGCTCATTTAATCTATGAAAAAATATAATGTCGCAGTAATAGGAGTAGGCGCGGTGGGCATTGAGATGCTGCGCGTATTAAAGCAGCGTAATTTTCCCCTTGGCCAACTGAGTGTTTTTGCCCGTAGCGCAAGAGATATTGAAGTCGACGGTCAGATTTATGCAGTGAAGGCAATCTCTCCTGAAAGTTTTGCAGGTGTAGATATTGCCCTTTTTGCCGGCACTGAAGGCGAGAAAGGCGCGGCAGTAACCTATGCCGCAGAGGCCAATAAAAGAGGGGCTGTGGTTATTGATAACGGCGCGGATTTCCGCATGGACCCGAAAGTGCCGCTAGTAGTCCCTGAGGTTAACGCTAAGGATGTAATTCCCATTAGAAAATGGTTTCTCGCAAAAAGCCACAGGCCAGAGGGCCGTGGTTTGGCCTCCTTTGGCCAAAGCCACAAAGGTATCATTGCCAACCCTAATTGCTCTACTATACAGATGGTGGTTGCTTTATGGCCAATCTATAAGAAAGTTGGAATTAAAAGAGTAATTATCACCACTTTACAAGCAGCTTCCGGAGCAGGCAGGGGTGCGGTTGAACAGCTTTGGGAGGAGACCGAAGAGATAATTTTCAGAAGTCAGAAGTCAGAAGTCAGAAGTCAGAAATATCTGTCTTCTGTTTTCTGTAATCTGCCTTCTGAACGAAGCTTGCCCCAGCAGCTTGCTTTTAATGTTTTTCCGCATATAGGCAGCTTTATTGACAACGATTACACTAATGAGGAATGGAAGCTGGTGCGCGAGACCCATAAGATTATGCACGACGATAAAATCAAGATCTCAGCTACTACTGTCAGGGTTCCGGTACGCACCGGCCACTCTGAGTCCATATATATCGAAACCGAAAAGCCGCTTGAACCTCAAGATGCACGGGCAATTTTATCCGCTGCCCCGGGGATAATCGTAATAGACCAGCCTCAGAAGAGCCTCTATCCTATGCCCAAGGATGTTGAGGGCAGGGATGAGGTTTTTGTCGGCCGCATCCGCAGCGACCCTTTCGTAAAAAAAGGTTTATGGCTGTGGGTGGTGGCGGATAACCTGCGTAAAGGCGCTAGCCTCAATGCCGTTCAGATTGCCGAATGCGTAATTTCAGGCTCGAAATAGAGTACGACGGCAGCCGTTACTGCGGCTGGCAGGCACAGAATAGTCCACAGTCCACAGTCCACAGTCCACAGAAAAAGAGCATACAGGAGGTTTTAGAAAAAACCCTCTCCAAAATCCTCCGAGAAAAAATCCATCTGATGGCTTCGGGAAGGACTGATGCTGGTGTGCATGCCTTTGCCCAGGTAGCTAATTTTAAAACCACCTCTGGTATTGCAGCGCTAAAATTACAAAGGGCCTTAAACAGCCTCCTGCCGCAGGATATCGTAATCCGTGCAATAGAAGAAAAGCCGCTTGGTTTTCACAGCCGTTTCCAGGCCAAATCCAAGGAATACCGCTATTATATTTTGCACGATTCCAGCCGCTGCGCATTTCTAAAGGAAAAGGTTTATTTTTTGCCTTATCCTTTAAAGGTAAAGCTCATGCAGGAAGAAGCACGGGCATTAATCGGCAGGCATGATTTTAAATCTTTCTGCGCCAGCGGCTCCAGCGTGAAAGATACGGCAAGGAACGTCAGAAAAGTATCCTTGAAGAAAATAAAGTGCAACTTCTGCCTTAAGCACTGTTGTCTATTGGTATTGGACATCACAGCAGACGGCTTCCTGTATAATATGGTCAGGAGTATTGTCGGTACACTTATACAGATAGGCAGGGGTAAGTTAGGCAGGGGGAGTATGAAAAAAATATTGTCACTGCGGGATAGGAGGCAGGCCGGCCCTACTGCGCCGCCTCGCGGGTTGTATCTACTACAGGTCAATTATTAAACGATTAATATGGAACGAGCGCTTTTAGTCACCATAAGATTAAAATCGGAAAAGGGGAGTCTACCCTTAGAGGATGTTGCCAGCGAGTTAGAAGAATTAAGTAGAGCCTGCGCAGTCAGCGTAGTGGATAATGTTACCTGTATTGCCGAGAAGCCCACGCCTAATTTTTTTATCGGTAAAGGCAAAACAGAAGAGTTGGCGGCAATCTCTCAGGAGGAAGATATAGATACGCTGATTTTCAGCCATGACTTATCCGGGACACAGCAGCGCAATCTGGAAGAAGTAATCGGCACTAAGACCATTGACCGCACGCAGTTGATCCTGGATATATTTGCCAGGCACGCCCGCAGCCCGGAAGGAAAAATGCAAGTAGAACTGGCGCAATTGCAGTATCTCCTGCCGCGGCTGGTAGGTAAGGGTGTCATGCTTTCCCGTTTAGGCGGCGGCATAGGCACCAGGGGCCCGGGTGAGCAAAAACTGGAAGTTGACCGCAGGCGTATCAGGAAAAGGATAGAGAGGTTAAAGGAGGATTTAAGGCACTTAAGCCTCCACCGGCTTACCCTGCGCAAAAAAAGAAAAGAGAATGCGCTGCCGGAAGCGGTTTTAGTGGGTTATACCAACGCAGGAAAATCCACGCTCTTAAACGCGCTCACTCAGGCAGGCGCTGCCGTTTCCAGCGTGCCTTTTACCACCTTAGACCCTCTCTCCAAAAGCCTGCAATTAGCCAACGGCGAAAACATAATCCTTTCCGATACCGTAGGTTTCCTGCATAACCTTCCGCATCATTTGATTGAGGCGTTTAAAGCAACCCTTGAAGAGGTCACGGAAGCAGACCTGTTAATTCATGTGCTGGATATTTCTTCCGCGCGCGCCCATGAGCAAGCCCGTGCAGTATTCCGGGTGCTGGAAGAGTTAGGTGCGCAAGATAAGCCCTTAATTACCGCGCTGAATAAAATTGACCTTTTAGAGGATAAAACATGGCTGGCTAAATCCAAGGAAGATTTTGCAAACCCGGTGGCTATTTCCGCGAAATTAAAAGAGAACCTGGATTCTCTTTTGAGCAAGATACAGGAGAATTTTGCGCAAAGGATGTTGAACGCTGAAATCCTGGTTGCCCATAAGCGTATGGATTTAGTGGATTTATTTTACCGCCAGGGCAAAGTGAAGGAGATAAAATACCTGCAAAATGGGATGAGAATTAAGCTGAGCCTGCCCAAAATCCTTTATCAAAAATTATTGCATAATAAAGAGATATCTTAATTAGCACTCTTTATCTTAGACTGCTATAATACAAACTGTCCCTAAGTAATTGACAAAGCATTAATTCGTGCTAAAATTGATTTTTAGCATTCTAAGGCCCTGAGTGCCAGGATAGAGAGTGATATGGTAAAAAATGTAGATTACCGCTCCAGAAGAAACGCCGTCCTGAACACTACCATTAACAGGTATATCGAAGGGGCAGCCCCTATCGCCTCAGAGGATATTGCCGCTGATTTTGACTTGAGCTCCGCCACCATCCGCAGCATATTTTCCGAACTGGAAGAAGCCGGTTTCCTCACGCACCCCTATACTTCCGGCGGAAGGATCCCCACGCATAAGGGATACCGTTATTACGTGGATTTCCTCGTTTCACAGATGGAGATACTCAAGGAGGAGAAGCAGCACATCATGGACGAATACAGGGACCAGATCAGCCGCCTGGAGGATGCCCTGGAGAAGACTTCCGAGCTCATCTCCGCGATTACCCGCTATACCGGGATTGTTTCTCTCCTGGAATGGCAGGATAAGTTTTTTTACAGAGGCTTAAGCCGGGTATTAGACCAGCCGGAATTTAGGGACCTGGGCAAGATCCGCGTATTAGTCAAGGCTATTGAAGATAAAAAATACCTCTTAGATATAATCAACCGTGATTTCAGCGGCAGGGTCAAGGTTTATATCGGCAGCGAACTGGAATGCCCCGGGATGGAAAATTGCTCGCTGGTTGTTTCGGGTTACCGGCACAAGGACAGGCCTATGGGCAGGCTTGCGGTATTAGGGCCGGTGCGCATGGAGTACGGGCATATCATCCCGACGCTGGCATATATTTCCGATACCCTGACAGAGGCTTTGAATAATATATAAGCAGGCATATATATGGGCGAAGAAAAGACAAATAATAAGGAAGAGAAGAAACAAGACGGGAATAATAATAAGGAGGCAAAAACCGTGACTTTGCCGGAAGCCGAATACCTGCAGTTAAAAGAGGAGGCAAAAAAGGCAAAGGAGAATTGGGAGAGGGCCTTGCGGCTCCAGGCGGATTTTGAAAATACCCGCAAGCGTATTGAAAAGGAAAAACAGGATTTTGCGAAGTTTGCCAATGAAGGCATTATCTTAGAGTTATTGAACATACTGGATGACCTGGAGCGCACGGTGGAGCTGGCTACCTCCAAGCACGAAGATTTGCCCGCTTTTTTAAAAGGGGTGGAGATGATTTTAGCGCACCTGTATGAGATGCTTAAAGAATACGGGGTCAGGCCCATTGAGGCAGAGGGAAAAATCTTTGACCCGCATTACCACGAGGCATTGATGCAGGCAGAGGAGGAGGATTTACCGGAACACACGGTGGTAGAGGAATTGCAAAAAGGTTATTTGCTGAATGATAGGGTCATCAGGACCGCCAAGGTCAAAGTGTCAAAGAGAACAGAGAACAGAGAACAGAAAACAGAAGATTGAAGCTAGAGAAATTACAAGCATGATTTGGGGATTGATGGATTCACAGAGGTAGTCTGTTATCTGTACTCTGTTATCTGTAATCTCTGACGACCGAAGGGAGGAAGCAATGGCAAAAGTAATCGGGATTGATTTAGGCACATCTAATTCTGCGGCAGCGGTGATGGAGGGTGGCAGGCCCGTGATCATACCTTCGGCAGAGGGCGCGGGCGTTGCTTCGGGAAAGGCATTCCCCTCTTACGTTGCTTTTACCAAGGAAGGGCAGCGTTTAGTGGGAGAGCCGGCAAGGCGCCAGGCAGCCATCAACGCAGAGGGCACAGTCCAGGCAGCAAAGCGCAAGATGGGTACGGATTTTAAATTCAAGGTGCTTGGCAAAGAATATACGCCGCAGCAGATTTCGGCTTTTATCCTGCAGAAGATAAAACAGGACGCCGAGGCATACCTGGGGGATAAAGTAGAGGAAGTAGTGATTACCTGCCCTGCTTATTTTGACGACAACCAGAGGACTGCAACCAAGGATGCCGGAGAAATAGCCGGGTTAAAGGTCTTACGCATCATCAACGAGCCTACTGCCGCCTGCCTGGCGTATGGCCTTGAGAAATCGCAGAAGGAACAGAAGATTATGGTTTTTGACTTAGGCGGCGGGACGCTGGACGTAACCATTATGGAAATGGCGCAGGGGGTTTTTCATGTGCAGACAACATCCGGCGATACGCAATTAGGCGGGACAGATATGGATAAGGTATTGCTTGAGCATATTGCCGGGCAATTTAAGCGCGAGACCGGGATAGACCTGATGAACGACAAAATGGCGGTGCAGAGGGTTCGCGAAGCAGCGGAAAAGGCGAAGATAGAATTATCCTCTACCGTAAGCACGGATATCAATTTGCCTTTTATCACCGCCGATGCTACGGGCCCCAAACATTTAACCATGTCCATTACCCGCGCAAAATTAGAGGATTTGATTTCGCCTATAATCCAGAGATGCCGCCATCCCCTGGAGCAGGCCTTAAGCGATGCTAAATTGACGCCCAAAGAAATTGACAGGATTATCATGGTCGGCGGCCCCACGCGCATGCCCGTAGTCCAGAAGTTTGTAGAGGATTACGTCGGTAAGAAAATAGAGCGCGGGGTTGACCCCATGGAATGCGTAGCGCTGGGCGCGGCAATACAGGCGGCAATTATCAAGGGGGATGTAAAGGATGTGCTGCTTTTAGATGTCACTCCCCTGTCTTTAGGCATTGAGACATTGGGAGGAGTAAATACAAAATTAATCGAAAGGAACGCTTCCATCCCCACGCAAAAAAGCCAGGTTTTCTCAACAGCCGCCGACAATCAGACGGCGGTTACTATCCGCGTCCTTCAGGGAGAACGGCCCATGGCGGATGATAACGTAGAGCTGGGAAGGTTTGACCTGGTGGGCATTCCTCCTGCGCCGCGCGGCGTCCCGCAGATTGAGGTAAAGTTTGATATTGACCGCGACGGGATCGTGCATGTTTCGGCAAAGGATTTAGGCACCGGGAAAGAGCAATCCATACGCATCACCGCGCCCAAGAAGTTGTCCAAGGAAGAAATTGATAAGATGGTGCTCGATGCGGAGAAATTCGCGGCAGAGGATGCCAAAAAGAAGGAAGAAGTTGAAATTATTAACCAGGCAGACACTTTAGTCTATGCCACGGAGAAATCCCTTAAGGAGTTCGGGGATAAGGTCAATCAAAGCGAACGCGCCGATATCGAGGCCAGGATTAATGATCTGAAGTCCGCTGTTAAGGATAAGAATACGGCCAGGATCAAGAAGGCAATGGAGGATTTAACCAGCGCTTCGCATAAGCTCGCGGAAGAAATCTATAAACACTCCGCGCAAAAACAGGCTCAAGGACAGCAGCCAGAGGCCGGGGCCGGCCAGCAGGAAACAACGCAGGAGCCGAAAGAGGAAAAGAAAAAAGACGAAGATATCATTGACGCGGAATATAAGGAAGAGGACGATAAGAAATAATAAATTAAATTCCAAATCACAAATTCCAAATTACAAACAAATCACAATACCCAATGACCAAAATTTAAAACCAACGAATTGGTTTTATATTGTGATTTCGGTATTCGGTATTGTTTGTGATTTGTGTATTGTAATTTGTGATTTAACTTGCTAAGTATAATGCCTACTAAACGCGATTATTATGAAATACTGGGAGCGCAAAAAAACTCAAGCCTTGATGAAATAAAAAAGGCCTACCGGGAGCTTGCGCTTAAATACCATCCGGACAGGGTGCCGCATGAGCAGAAAAAAGAAGCGGAAGAAAAGTTCAAGGAGATTTCCGAGGCTTACGCAGTGCTCTCCGACGCCAACAAGCGCGCCCTTTATGACCAGTACGGCCATTCCGGCATAGACCAGAAATACGCTTATGAAGATATCTTTAAAGGCGCTGACTTTGGCAGTGTATTTTCTGACTTGGGGGATTTCGGTTTCGGCGGAGGGCTTTTTGACCAGATATTCAGCGACTTAGGTTATGATATATTCGGCAGGCATGGCGCAGGTGCGGGCTCAGCCCGGCGCCGGGGCAGGGATTTACAGATATCCGTAGATATAACCCTGCGGGAAGCGGCCAGCGGGACAGAAAAGACCGTGACTGTCCCCCGCTATGAAGCCTGCTCAACCTGTTCGGGCAGCGGCGTAAAACCCGGGAGCAGAAAAGTTACCTGTCCTCAATGCAAAGGTTCGGGTAACACCGTTGTTTCCAACGGTTTTTTTCATTTAAGCCAGACCTGTTCCCGTTGCCGGGGCGCAGGTTCGTTGATTCAATCTCCCTGCCCTGATTGCCACGGAGAAGGCAGGCTCAAAGTTATCCGCAAGATAAAGGTCAAGGTCCCCGCGGGGGTGGATACCGGTGCGCAGTTAAGGGTGCGCCAGGAAGGAGAGGCAGGCGCAGCAAGCAGGGGAGATTTGTACGTTATTATTGAAGTAGAGAGCGACCCGCTTTTTTCCCGGCATAATAACGATATCTTGACGCAGATTAGCATTTCCCTGAGCAAAGCCATACTGGGCGCAGAAGTAGAAGTCCCTACCTTAGAGGGTAAAGTGAGCATGAGGATTCCCGCGGGCACGCAAAGCAACAGGATTTTCCGGCTGAAAGGAAAAGGAATAACGGATTTACATACCCGGGCGCCGGGTGATGAATTAGTGCAAGTCAACGTAGAAATTCCCAGCCGGCTGAACCCGGAACAGCGCCGGCTTATGGAGGAATTTGCCAGAATTTCAGGTGAGGATGCCAATAAAGAAAGTTTTAGCGAGAAGATAAAAAAAGCATTTAAATAATTTCAAAATGCCTACCTACGAATACGAATGCCTGCACTGCGGCCATACTTTTGAGGCCCGTCAGAAAATAAGCGATAAGCCTTTGGCCAGCTGCCCCAAGTGCCATAACAAAGTAAAGAAATTAATCAGCAGCGGCATAGGGATAATTGTCAGCAGCGCTTCCAAAAAAGAGCCCGGTATTTGCCCCAAAGCCAAAGAAGGATGCCATGGTTGTCAGCCCAATTAAGCCTTTCGGGGCGGTTATTTATAACCCGGAAAAAATCCGGGATTATTCTAAGGTGGTTTGCCCGCCTTATGATATAATTTCCCCTGCGCAGCAGGAACGTCTCTTGAAGAAAGATCCGCACAATCTCATACACATACTTTTAGGCAGGGACGTTGCCGGAGAGGATAAGTACGAGAGGGCGGCTGTGTATTTTCGGCAGTGGCTTGAGGAAAAAGTCCTTATACAAGAGGAGCGCCCGGCAATTTATTTTTACAGCCAGCAGTATCATCTTAAAGGGGAGAGGAGGACGCGCCTGGGTTTTATTTCGCTTTTACGCCTTGACAATAGGCGTTCAGCCGTATTCGGCCATGAGCATACGCGGCTTGAGCCCAAGGAAGACAGGCTGCGCCTCTTACGCCAGGTCCAAGCAAACCTAAGCCCCATATTCGCGGTCTTTAAGGATAAGAAAAGGATTATCCAGTATGTCTGGCAGAACTGCATCCGCGACAAGGCGCCCTTTATAGAAGTAACGGATGAAGAGGCCGTTATACATAAATTATGGCAGGTAGATAAGGAGGGCGTTTTACTTAAAATGCAGGCTGCCCTGCAGGAAGAGAGCATTTTTATTGCCGACGGGCACCACCGTTATGAGGTGGCCTGCGCCTTCAGGGAAGAGATGCTTCAGAAATCCGGCCCTCTTACGGGCGAAGAGGATTTTAATTACATACTTTCCTATTTTACCAATACTGACCCCCGCTCCCTTGCCATATTACCTATCCACCGCCTGCTTAGGTTAGAGGCGAAACCTGACGCAGGCGCCTTTAGAGATAAACTAAAAGATTATTTCGGCGTAGAGGAGGTTAAGGATAAAACGCGCCTTTTCTTTTTACTGGAGAAAAGCGGCAGGACAGGCGAGCATGTGCTGGGGATGTATCTGGATAAGAGGTATTGGCTCCTGCGCCTCAAGAATATTAAAATCCTGGATAAGGTAGCCGGCGATAAACCCAAGGAATACAGGTCGCTGGATGTCTTTATCCTTAATCACATAATTTTTTCCAAAATCCTGGGGCTTGATCCGGAGAATCTGACTGACAGTACAAATTTAAGTTTTTATCCTTCTACGCAGGAATGCATAACGCAGGCAGAGGATAGGTCTATCGCTTTTTTCCTGAATCCGGTGACTATCGAGCAGATAATCTCAGTGGCTTTAGGAGGCCAGAGGATGCCTCCTAAGTCTACATACTTTTATCCCAAGGTGCTTTCGGGGCTGGTAATCAATAAGTTCAGCGTTTAGAGAGGGATTTTTCCGTGGCTCTATTCGGTAAACCAAAATATACCATTGTCAGGCTGAAGAAAAAAGAAATACCCGAAGGGCTCTGGACCAAGTGCGAAGAGTGCTCCGAGACCCTCTACAATAAAACGCTCGAAGAAAACCTCAAGGTCTGCCCGAAATGCAATTACCATTTTGTCCTGGGCGCCTGGGAGCGCATTAATATGCTTATGGATAAGGATACTTTTGAGGAATACGATAAAGATATGGTATCGGCTGACCCTCTGGATTTCAAGGGGCCAAAGACATACAAAGAGAAACTTTTCCAGGACACAAACCTCACCGGCTTAAAAGACGCCGTGGTTTCCGGGCGGGGGCTTTTAGATTCCAGGAAAGTAATTATCGCGGTTACGGATTCGCGTTTTATTATGGGTTCGATGGGTTCGGTGGTAGGAGAAAAAATAACCCGTGCCATTGAGACAGCCACAAAGCAGCGCCTGCCTCTTATTATCATCTCCGGCTCAGGAGGCGGGGCAAGGATGTATGAAGGGATGTTCAGCCTGATGCAGATGTCTAAAACCTGTGGAGCGCTCTCTTACCACCATAAGCAGGGCCTGCCTTTTATTTCGGTGCTTACCAATCCTACTATGGCCGGGGTCATGGCTTCTTTTGCGGGCGTAGGGGATATAATCATTGCGGAGCCCAAGGCCTTAATCGGCTTTACCGGCCCGCGCGTAATCGAGCAGACCATCAGGCAGAAACTGCCTGCGGGTTTTCAGCGCTCGGAATTCCTCCTGGAGCACGGACTCATAGATATGCTCGTGCAGCGCAAGAGCCTGAAATCCACTTTGAGCCAATTGCTTGACTATTTAAGTTGATGTAGGTATAATATTATATTCAATGTTAAATTCCAAATCACAAATTCCAAATTACAAACAAATTACAATACCAAATGACCAAAATTACAAACTAAGAGGTTAGTTTTGGTATTGTGATTTCGGTATTCGGTATTGTTTGTGATTTGTGTATTGTGATTTGTGATTTTCGACGAGCGAAGCGAGGAGAATATGGCACAAGTCAGTCTTAGGGACGTTTCTAAAGTTTTCCCGGATAATGTGAAGGCAGTGGATAAGGTAAATCTGGGCGTAGAGAACAGGGAATTTATGGTCCTGGTCGGGCCTTCCGGATGCGGCAAATCCACTACCTTAAGGATGATCGCAGGCTTGGAAGATATCAGCGCAGGAGAAATATACATAGGGAACAAAAAGGTCAATGACGTCCCCGCAAAGGACAGGGATATTGCCATGGTTTTCCAGAATTACGCCTTATATCCGCATATGACCGTATTTGAAAATATGTCTTTCGGTTTGCGCTTGAGGCATATCCCTAAGGCAGAGATAACCAAGCGCGTAAATGAGGCCGCGGATATATTAAACATAAAACGCCTGTTTAAGCGCAGGCCCAAGGAACTCTCTGGAGGGGAACGCCAGCGCGTGGCCGTGGGCAGGGCAATAGTGAGGAAACCGCTTGTCTTTCTCTTTGATGAGCCTTTAAGCAACCTTGACGCAAAGATGCGCGTGCAGATGCGCACAGAGATCCATAAACTGCATATCAAGCTGCAGACCACTATTATTTATGTGACCCATGACCAGGTAGAGGCTATGACTATGGGAGACAGGATCGCGGTAATGAAAGACGGCATCCTGCAGCAGGTAGCAGACCCCATAACCGTCTATGACCGGCCGAAAAACAAATTTGTCGCCGGCTTTATCGGCTCTCCGCCGATGAATTTTATGCAGGGCACTCTCATCAAGAAAGACGGCAAGGTATATTTTGACGAAGGCAGGATTATGGTTAAACTGGTTGAAGATATGTATGCACAGATGGCCCCTTACCTGGGCCGTCAGCTATTCTTTGGTATCCGCTCCGAAGATATCTACGATAAGCTATTCGTTTCTGAGGCGCCTCCTGAGAATATAGTAAAGGTCAACTGCGAAGTCTACGAGCCCATGGGCTCGGAGGTCTATCTCTACCTGAATACCGGAAAACATACCTTTATTGCCCGCGTGGGCGCCCACGATAAGCCCAGGGTCAATCAGGATATGGAGGTAGTCTTTGATATGAGCAAGGTGCATTTCTTCGATAAAGATACGGAAGAGACGATTATTTAATGCTTGTCAGGAAATATTTAAAGGCCGCCTTTTATCCCGCCGTTTTTTTTCTTTTCTACATACTTCTCCCTTTTTACCTCGCTGCCGGAGGCAACAAATTCCTCTTACGGGCCTTGGTCATTTTTTATCTGGCTAATACCGCCGCCATTATTTATTTCTTGAAAAAGAGTTATGATGCAAGGAACCTGTTTGCATACCGTGCGGGCCAACTGGAAGAGAGGATAAATCTTTTAAACGCCGATAGAGCGCAGGAGCAGAAGAACAGCATCGCCCTTAAGGGCAGGATAAGCCGTTATAACAGCCTGAAAAAAATAGTAGAAGAGATAAACCAGAACCTGGACCTGGATTATGTAGCGGGCGACCTGGTATTATTGGCCTTTTCACTTATCTCCAATGACAGGGGAGTATGCATTTTATACCTGGTGGATGAGCAGACGCAGAAACTGAGCCTTTTTAAAGCCAAAAAAGAGGACAAGGAATTAATAATCAAGGAGAAAGAAGGCGATATCTTTGATTTATGGGTCTTGCGGCATACCACCCCTTTACTGGTAGAGAATATCAAAAAGGATTTCCGTTTTGACCTGGAGAAACTCTTCTCTCAGGATACGCGGCAGGTCTCATCCTTAGTCAGCGCTCCTCTGGTAAGCGGCAACAGGCTGCTGGGCATCCTCAGGTTAGACCACTCCAGCCCGGCTTTTTATTCCCAGTCGGATTTAAGGTTTCTGGTGACTATTTGCGATTTAGGGGCAGTGGCCCTGGAAAACAGCGAATTATTCCGCAGGACGCAGGAGCTGGCTATACACGACAGCCTTACCTCTCTTTATACCAAAGGGTATTTTCTGGAAAATCTTCAGGAGGAGTGCGCGCGCTCCCTGCGTTCCGGCTCCGTATTTTCCCTGCTCATGCTGGACATCGACCATTTTAAAGATTATAACGACAAATTCGGGCATACTGCTGGAGATTTTGTTTTAAAGACCTTAGGCAGGGTGCTTACGGAATCTTTAAAAGATTCCGTAAGCCTGATAAGCCGTTTCGGAGGGGAAGAATTTTGCATAATACTGCGCCAGGCGGATAAGAAACGCTCCAGTTCCGTAGCGGCGAAGTTGCGCCTGGCAGTAGAGAAGGAAAAAATAATTTTGCGCAGGAATGAAACAAATATCACCGTTTCTATAGGCCTGGCCGCATTTCCCTCTGACGCCAGTGACGGCATGGAACTTATCCGCAAGGCGGATGCTGCCATGTATGAGGCAAAAGAGAAAGGGAGAAACCGGGTATGTTCCAGTTAGCCGTTTTAATCCTCTTGACGCTGTTTTTAAAATTCCGCTTGAGCCGGCTTTTTAACGAGAGGCTTACGCGGGATAAAAGAAGGGAGTGCGAACGGCTGGAGGGGGATTGCCTCAATACCCAGGGCCAGATTAATGTTCTGAAGGCGGCCAACGCAGACCTGGAAAGTTCTGCCGAGAAGACCGTTGCGCTTTATCATCTGACAAAGGATATGTCCAGGACCCTGGATGAGGAGAGCATATTTGTCGTATTCAGAGAGCGCATAAATAACCACGTTGCTGTAGGCGACTGCAGGCTGCTTAAGGCGGGAAGCGATATGTCCGCTTATAAGGAATATTTAGTCTTGCCCCTGATAATTCATAAGAATGCGGTGCGCTATCTGGTGGCTAGCGGCATCAAAGAGAATGAGCGCGACAGGTTCAATATTTTGGCCCAGCAGTTCTTCCTGGGGCTAAAGAGAGCGCTGCTTTACAAAGAGGTACAGGAGCTTAGCGTTACGGACAGCCTTACACAGACGTTCAGCCGGCGGTATTTCCTGGAGAGGCTGCGTGAAGAACTGGAACGCGCGAATAAATTTAAACTCAAGTTTTCTTTCCTGATGCTTGACTATGACCATTTTAAGGAATGTAACGACCATTTTGGCCATCTGGTAGGGGACGCTGTTTTAAGGGAGACGGCAAAGGAAGTAAAGCTTAATATCAGGCAGGTAGATTTTCTGGGGCGTTACGGAGGAGAAGAACTGGCATTGGTTTTAACCGATACGGATAAAAAACAGGCAGTGGTGGTCGCCGAACGTATCCGGCAGGCCATAGAGTCAAAAAGCATACGGGTATATGATGAAGTCTTAAAGATTACCATAAGTATAGGTATAGCCACTTTTCCGGAAGACGCCCAAAATTCCCAAGCCCTCATTGATAAGGCTGATACAGCCCTGTACGCCGCGAAACAATCCGGCAGGAACAGGGTGTGCGTATCGTAACTTTATCCCTTGCAAGAGGTATCTTTTTAATATAAAATACAACGCAATGAGTAAACGTTTTATCATCGCTATTGATCTGGGAGGGACGAATTTAAGAATTGCCCTCCTTGATGCGCAATATAAGATCAGGAAGAAGGATACCTTAAGCACGCGCGCCTTCAGGAATAAAGAAAAACTGATTTCCGCCGTTGTCTTATCCGTAAAAAAAATCATCTGCGATAGCAAATTAAACAGGAAAGATATACTGGGTTTAGGATTAGGCCTGCCCGGGCCCATAGACGCCAGGCGCGGCATAGTGCATTTCCTGCCGAATATAGCCGGTTTCAGAGAGGCCGCTCTGAAAAATATCCTGGCTAAAAGATGCAAGCTTCCCGTATTCCTGGATAATGACGCAAAACTTATGTGCCTGGCAGAGCACAGGCTGGGCGCGGCACGTGGTTTTAAAAACGCGCTCTGCATTACGCTTGGCACAGGAGTCGGCGGGAGTTTTGTGCTTGAGGGCAGGCTCTACCGCGGAGCGGATAATGCTGCCGGAGAAATAGGCCATCTGCCTATTAATGAAGCAGGGCCGCGTTGTAATTGCGGCGGTATGGCGTGCCTGGAGTCTTATATAGGTAATAATAAAATAATTAAAGAGGCCAGAGGATTGTTTAAGCGCGATATTTCCCTGGAAGAATTAAGTAGCCTGGCAAGAAGAGGCAACAGGCTTGCCTTGGAGGTATGGAAGAAGGTAGGCAGCCGGCTGGGAGTTGCCTTGGCAGGAGCGGTTAACTTGCTTAATCTGGATACAATAGTCATAGGCGGCGGAGTGGCTGGTGCCGGCAGGCTATTATTTGCGCAGGTCGCCAAGACGGTAAGGGCCAGGGGGATGAGTGTACAGGCAGGCAGGGTAAAGATATTGAAAGCCGCTTTAGGCAGCGATGCGGGATTGATCGGCGCGGCCATAATGGTCAAAGAGAATAGATAATGAAGATATTTATCGATAGCGCAAGCATAAAAGAGATTAAGGAGGCAGCGGCCTTAGGCCTTATAGACGGGGTTACCACTAACCCCAGCTTAATCGCAAAAGAGAAGAGGCCCGCGCAGGATTTATTAAAAGAAATCTGTGCTTTAGTTTCAGGCCCGGTGAGCGCAGAGGTAATTAGCCTTGAGGCAGGCGGCATGGTTACTGAAGCGCGGCAGCTGGCCAAAATCGCCAAGAACATAGTAATAAAAGTCCCTTTGATTAAAGAGGGGCTTAAGGCGGTAAGAGCCCTGTCGCAGGAGCTCATTAAGACTAATGTGACCCTCTGTTTTTCTCCTGCCCAGGCACTTTTGGCGGCTAAGGCCGGAGCAGATTACATATCCCCTTTTATCGGCAGGCTGGACGATATGGCTCAAGCGGGAATAGAACTGGTCGGCAGCATCAAGACCATCTATAACAATTACGGCTTTAAGACACAGATAATCGTTGCCTCCGTGCGTAACCCCGTGCATGTGGTGGACGCTGCTCTTATCGGAGCGGATATCGCTACCGTCCCGTTTGCGGTAATCGAACAGCTGATAAAACACCCGCTTACCGATATAGGCATACAGAGGTTCTTAGAGGATTATAAGAAAATACCCAAATAAAACTTCTTCCGTTTTGAATTTCAAATGACAAAACACGGCTTGAAAATTTCTGTTTTGTGCTTATTTTGTATTTCGTGCTTTGGTATTTGGATTTATTTATATGCCGAAGAGAAAAAAGAGCAGCCCATTATCATTAACGCAGATCATCTGGAGTACTCTACCGATGATAAACAGGTTACTGCCTCCGGGGACGTGGAAGTAGATTACAAGGGTTCTAAGTTGACCTGCCGGAAGCTGACCGTGAATACCCAGACTAAGGACGGCCAGGCCGAAGGTGACGCCAGGCTGGAGAATAAAGGCATTATTATTGAAGGTTCGCAGATGGATTACAATTTTCAGAATAAGGCAGGCATAATCCGGGATGCCATCTTCAGGTCCAACCCTTATTTCGGCAGGACCAAGAGAATGGAAAAGATAAGCGACGCGGAGTTTATAGGCATCAACGGCTACGCCACTACCTGCAGCCTGGATATCCCGCATTACCGCATGAAGTCAAAGACGGTCAATATTTACCCCGGAGAGAAAATACAGATTAACAAGGCTACCTTTTGCGTAGGAGACCTCCCTCTATTATACCTTCCCAAATATGCCCGCAGCCTGAAAGACCCGCTTATGCATGTGCAGATGATGCCGGGCACAAGCAAAGACTGGGGACAGTATATGCTTACGGCCTGGAGGTATAACCTCACCGAGAACGTCACGGGCAGGATATTTTTGGATTACCGTTCTTACCTGGGAGTGGCAGAAGGCTTAGGCACAAATTATACTTCCGATTACGGCAAGGGCGATTTTAAGTTTTACTATACGCAGGAAAGGGATAAGTCCAAGGATGTAAGCCAGGAGGATGTAATGGTCCCCAAGGTTTTTCAGAGGTACTTTATCCGCTGGCGCCATAAGTGGGATATAGACAAAAACACTAACCTGACCGCAGAGTATTATAAGATAAACGACTCCAAGAAAATGGTTTTAGACCCTAAATTTGATTTCCTGAAAGATTATTTCTTTCGTGAATACGAGAAAGACACCCAGCCGCCCTCATATATTTCCCTGCACCACTCCTTTACCTATTCCTCCCTGGATCTTGTTATGCGCAAGCGCACCAACCGCTGGTACAGCTCCGGCTACCTTGAGCAATTGCCCCAGGTAAACTACAATATGGCTTCCATAAGAATTCTGGAAACGCCCTTCTATTTTGATAGCAGTTCTGCAATCGCAAATTTAAATAAGAAGAATACCAGCACGATGACGCCGGCGGCAAATGACACCAGTCCCGATGCGCACGTCAACAGGCTGGATACGACCAATAAATTTTCCGCGCCATTAAAAATACTATTTATTCAGATTAGTCCTTTTGTGGGCAGCCGCGAGACTTTTTATGACCAGAAAATAAACGGTTCGCCTATTGCTATCCGTACCATATTCTTAACCGGGGCGGAAATGAGCACGAAGTTTTACCGCATCTTTAATATTAATTCTAATTTTTTAGGCCTGAATTTCAATGGCCTGCGCCATATCATTACTCCTACCATCTCTTACAACTACAACCGGGTGCCTACCATACACAGTTCTAAGCTTACGCAGATAGACGGGGTAGATTCCGTAGATGCTACCAGTAATTCCGCTGCATTAGAATTATCCAATAAGCTGCAGACTAAGCGCAACGGCCAGAGCGTAGACCTGGTGGATTTCCGCGTGAACTCTAGTTATGTCTTTAAGCCTAAAAGCGGGGATAAACGCGGGAGTAATCTTTCGGACATTCTTTATTATATAAGGATTCTTCCGTATTCCTGGATGAGTATAGAGGGGGATGCTACCTACAAACACTCAGGCGACCGCTCCGATACAAATTACAAGCGTTTTACCAACGCCAATTACGACGTAAACTTTAATTTCGGCACAGAGCGCACCATTGGTTTTGGCCAGCGCTATCAGAGAAAAGGCGGCAATGCCATTACCTATAACTTTGAATGGCGCCTTAATCCCCTATGGAAATTCTCTCTCTATAACAGCCGCGAACGGGGGCACAGTGAAAATCTAAAAAGAGGCCTGCGCGAGCAGGAATACACCCTTACCAGGGACCTGCATTGCTGGGAAGCGGAGCTTAGTTATAACATAAAAAGAGGGCAAGGGGAGACTATCTGGCTGGTCTTCCGGCTTAAGGCATTTCCGGAATTGCAGTTTGAATACAATCAGGCTTATCACCAGCCCAAACCCGGCTCGCAGTCTACCCGGTAATACGCTTAATACGAAAGGCTAAAAATGAACATTTCAATCATCGGTTCCGGTTATGTAGGTTTGGTCACGGGCGCTTGTTTTGCCGAATTAGGTAACAGGGTTATCTGCGCAGACAATGACGCTAAAAAAATAGCAAAACTTAAAAAAGGAATTATCCCTATTTATGAGCCGGGATTAGAGGAATTAGTTTTCGATAATAGCCGCAGCAGGCGGCTTAAGTTTACCTCTAGCATTAAAGAGGCGGTGAAAACATCCGAAGTTATCTTTATCGCCGTAGGGACCCCGTCCCTTAAAAACGGAGAGGCAGACCTTACGGGAATAGAGAGCGTTGCGCGCAATATCGCCGTGCATATGGACGGCTGGCGGCTTATCGTGGAGAAATCTACTGTGCCGGTAGAGACCGGAGAGTGGGTAAAACATACCGTCTCCACCTGCCTGAAAGGCAAATTGAAGTTTGATGTTGCCTCCAACCCGGAATTCTTACGGGAGGGCTCTGCCATCAATGATTTTCTACATCCTGACCGGATAGTTATCGGGGTGGAGTCAAAAAAAGCAAAAGATATGCTGGTGAGTTTATATAAACCCTTGAATGCGCCTATCCTGGTTACCAATATTAAATCCGCGGAATTAATCAAGCACGCCTCCAATGCTTTCTTGGCCAGCAAGATTTCTTTTATTAACGCCGTATCGCGTATCTGCGAGAAGGTGGGCGCTGATGTCAAGGAAGTAGCCGAGGGTATGGGCCTGGATAAAAGAATAGGCAAGGCTTTTTTAGATGCCGGTATAGGCTACGGCGGTTCCTGTTTCCCCAAGGACCTGGATGCCTTTATCAATATTTCAGAGAAACTGGGGTATGATTTTGAATTGCTCAAGGCCGTTAAAAACATAAACGAAGGGCAGAGGGCGGTTATTTTGCAAAAAATAAAAGACAGCCTCTGGATTGTCAAAGGCAAGACCATAGGCATGCTGGGCCTTTCTTTTAAGCCCAATACCGACGATGTGCGTAACGCTCCGGCAATAGGCTTAATTAAGGCATTGGAGCTGGAGGGAGCAAGGATAAGGGCATACGACCCCAAGACCATGAGTAAGGCGCGGGCGGAATTTAAGGCTGCCGCAGCGGTTAAGTTCTGCAAGGACCCTTATGAGGCCTGCCGGGGTTCGGATTGCCTGTTGATTGTCACGGAGTGGGATGAATTCAAGGAACTGGATTTTTTAAAAGTAAAGAAACTGCTGAAGAGGCCCTTAGTTATCGACGCACGCAACATTTACGAGCCGCAGAGCCTGGCCAAGGCAGGTTTTGTCTATATCGGCGTTGGCCGCGGCTATCTCAAGGGCAGGTCCTGATGGATAATTTCTTAAATTCCTTTAAGAAACGGATTAAACAAAAGAAAATTCAGATTGCCGTGGTGGGCTTAGGTTACGTGGGGCTGCCCCTGGCTCTTGAATTTGCCAGAAAGGGATTGCCTGTTTTGGGCATAGAAATAGACAGGGACAGGCTCCAGCATATCAGGAAAAAGAAATCCTATATTAGCGACGTATCCGATAAAGAGCTAAAGGCGGCCCTGGGTTCTTCCAGGTTTAGCGCCACAGGAGATTTCGCGGCTTTGAAAAATACCGACGTGGTGATTATCTGCGTGCCCACGCCCTTAAAAAGGAAATACTACCCGGATATTTCCTATATCGAGCAGGCTGTTGAGTCCATCTCCAGGCATATCAAGAGGGGGGCGTTGATTATTTTAGAGAGCACCACTTACCCCGGCACAACCGAAGATGTGATTCTGCCTATGCTCCAGAAAAACAACTTGAAACACAACCGGGATTTTTATTTAAGTTTTTCTCCCGAGAGGATAGACCCGGGTAACAGGGATTATCCCGTGCACAAAATTCCCAAAGTAGTCGGCGGCATAAGCCCGCAGGCGACGGAATTAACCGTAGCCGTTTATAAAAATATAATCCAGAGGGTGGTGCCGGTCTCTTCTGCGCGTACGGCAGAAGCGGTGAAACTATTAGAGAATACCTTCCGCCTGATCAATATCGGCCTGATAGACGAAATGGCGATGATGGCGCACAAGATGAATATTGACATCCGGGAAGTAATCGAGGCAGCAGCCACCAAGCCCTTTGGTTTTATGCCCTTTTATCCGGGGCCGGGAGTAGGCGGCCACTGTATCCCTAAGGACCCGCTTTATCTTTACTGGAAAGCCAAACATTTCGGTTTTCATTCGCGCTTCATAAAGCTGGCCTCGGATATTATAACCCATATGCCCGAATACGTGGTAGGACGGCTGCAGGATATCTTAAGGCTTAATCATATAAGCCTGCAGAAGGCAAAGGTGCTTATCGTGGGCGTAACTTACAAGAGAGATATCAGAGACCTGCGTAAGTCTCCGGCACTGGATATAATCGATACCTTGCAGAAAAAGAATATAAAGGTCTCTTATTTTGACCCGCTCCTGCCTTACCTGAAAGTGAACCATATAAATTTAAGGTCGATAGAGTTAAACAGGAAGAGCCTGGCCGGCTTTAACTGCGTGCTGATTGCCACAGACCATTCCGGCCTTGATTACCCCTTCATCTTAAAAAACTCTTCCCTTATATTTGATACGCGTTATGCCTATAAGGGCACGAGCAAAGGAAAGGTATTTTTCTTATGAGCAGGTTTTTAGTTACCGGCGGTGCCGGCTTTATCGGTTCGCATATCGTAGAGGCGCTGGTAGAAAAAAAACATTTTGTCAGGGTGCTGGATAATTTCTCAAGCGGCAGGAAAGAGAACCTGTCCGGGGTAGCGGGTAAAATAGATTTAATCAGGGCAGATATACGCTCTAAAGAGGCCTGCCTCCGGGCAACTAGAGGTATAGACTTTGTCCTGCATCAGGCAGCATTAAGGAGCGTGCCTAAGTCCATGCTGCATCCGCAGAATTACAATGAAGTAAATATAGGCGGCATCCTGAACATGCTGGAGGCGTCTTTAGCGAATAAGGTAAAGCGTTTCGTATTCGCTTCTTCAAGTTCCGTCTACGGAGATACAGAAGCATTTCCGGAAAAAGAAAGTTTCCTGCCTCAGCCGATTTCCCCTTATGCCTTGACCAAGCTGGCGGGTGAGTATTACTGCGGGATTTTCAGCCGTCATTGGGGCCTGCCTTGCCTGTCTTTGCGTTATTTTAACGTCTTCGGAGAGCGCCAGGGGCTGGATGATGAGTATGCCGTGGTAATCCCGAAGTTCATCACCTGTATACTTAATGGAGAGCGGCCGCCCATATACGGGGATGGGTATCAATCGCGCGATTTTACTTATGTTAAGAATATCGTTCAGGCGAATATACTGGCTGTTACGGTTAAGCCAGCGGCCCGGGGAGTGTTTAATATCGCCTCCGGTAAAGATTACACCGTTTTGGATTTAGTTAAGCTTTTAAATAGAATAATGGCTTCTGATAGCAGGCCGGTATTTTTGAAGAAACGCCCCGGGGATGTGCTGCGCACCCTGGCGGACTTATCCCATTCCAAAAGATTCCTTAAGTTCAGGCCGAAAATAGATTTTATCCGGGGGCTGAAACTAACCGCAGAGTATTTTAAGAAAAATGCGCAAGATAACAGCAGTGCTTAGCGGAGGCGCGGGGTTTATCGGTTCCCACCTTTGCGATAGATTACTTAGCGAAGGCTTTAAGGTAATCTGCGTGGATAATTTTTCAACCGGCAATATCCGCAATATAAAACATCTGCTTCTTGAGAGTAATTTCAGGTTAATGCGGCAGGATATTAACCGTCATATAAATATCAGGGAAAAGATTGACTATTGTTTGCATTTTGCCTCGCCTGCCTCCCCGAAAGATTATTTGCAATTACCCATCCAGACATTGAAGGCCGGCTCTTTTGGCACCTATAACCTCCTGGGTTTGGCTAAAGAAAAAAAAGCAAAATTTATCCTTGCCTCAACCTCTGAGGTTTACGGCGACCCGCTGGTGCATCCGCAGGCAGAGAGTTACTGGGGCCATGTTAATCCCGTAGGTGTGCGCAGTTGTTATGATGAAGCAAAGCGTTTTGCCGAAGCGCTTGTATCTGCCTACCGCAGGGTGCATAAAATTGACACCAGGATTGCCAGGATTTTTAATACCTACGGGTCGCGTATGCGCATTAATGACGGCAGGGTAGTGCCTAATTTTATCTATCAGGCGCTGAATGACAAACCCATAACAGTATACGGCAGGGGTGCTCAAACCAGGAGTTTCTGTTACATTGATGATTTAGTGGAAGGGATTTTCCGGCTGATGCATTCGTCTTCAGCGGGACCAGTGAACTTAGGCAACCCTGATGAATTTAGCGTATTAGCGCTTGCAAGATTAGTCTTAAAACTTACTGCTTCAAAAAGCAAAATTGTCTTTAAGCCTCTGCCGCTTGATGACCCGCGCCAA
>Ga0315282_10003304_pt1 | contig 28996 bp, 33 predicted proteins | sample YL17G07_20_MG_FD_203693 | JGI IMG/M metagenome (GOLD analysis project Ga0315282, IMG submission 203693) | Sediment microbial communities from Yellowstone Lake, YNP, Wyoming, USA - YL17G07_20 | ecosystem: Environmental > Aquatic > Freshwater > Lake > Sediment | place: USA: Wyoming | collected... | reverse complement strand
GTTTATCATCCAGCCACAAGTGTTTATGTACCTGGATATTATTCCTCTGTTTATCATGCAGGATATTATGTTACGACTGCGGAACACTACACTTATCGAGTTGACCGTTATAATGGTGATGTTTATGCAATATATCATCCTGCAACTTCACACTATGTTGATGGTTATTACACTTCTGTGTATCATCCAGGATATTGGGAAACGCAATCTGCTCATTATACTTATGTAAATCATCCTGCAACTTACAAACAAGTATGGCAATCTGCTTATTATACTTACATTTACCATCCAACAACTTATAAGCAGGTTTCTACACCTGATACCTATACATATCATCCTACAACTTACAAATATGTTTCTGCTCCAGATACTTATATAAACCATCCAGCAACAGGTCATTGGGTAACTCATCCTGATACATGGGTAGTTGATACTCCAGCATGGACTGAAACTGTTCAGCATCCCGATATATGGCAATGGCATGCTCCTGTTACTAAGACGGTAGTTCATGACTTTACGAAATGGAGTGATGGATTAACGAATGCTTCAAGAGCCGATACCAATGTTACTCAAAATAAGTCATTTACTGCTTATTTCAATTAACATTTGAAAAAATTATTGAAACATTCGTTGAATATATGAACAAGTATTGTAAGTATTACTCTTCACTTAGGAGATGATTAGTTTGAACAATGTAAAAAAGTTGTTTGTGTGTTTGTTTGTAACTGTATTTGTTGTAAATGTGTTTGCAGTAAGTGGTGTTTTTGCTAGTGGACCGAAAAATTTAACTCTGAATATGGGATCAATTTCTCAGCCAATTAAATCAAATTCACCAAAGATAATTCTACTAAAAATTCCAGTTCTACCAAGACCAATACCAATTCCACCAAAACTAAGACCGAAACCAATGCCAAGACCAATACCAATTCCACCAGTTCCTATATTCCCGTGGTAAGTTAATAGTCAATTGAAAATACAGGAAGCTCTCGGCTTTGAACTAAGCAATAGAGCTTCCTGTTTTATTATCTGTTCTTTAATATCTATCTTAACAGGATAAAAAAGTAGCATAATACTACTAAGATAATTAAAGATTAAAATAAGGAGATAAAAAATGAAAAAGATTTTGCTTTTTGGTTTAATCGCCATGATACTTTTTTTGGTGGGCTGTACGCATACAGGTTCTTTTGCTCTTTCAAATGAAAAGAATTCTGTTCAAATTCTTTCTCCTATGATTGTTGCTTATAATTCTTCTTCAAAGGGATATACTATTCAGGATGACAAGGGAAATTCTATTGGTACTATCCCCGGTGGTTATAGTTATATTGGTATAATTGGTGACAATGCTGTATTTGTTGATAAAATAAAAGCTGAGTTGCAAATTGTTGATATAAAAACAGGGACCATTGAAAGCAATATACCATCGTTACTTGAAAATGTGCCTGCGGGATTTACATTAGGAGATGTTGTTTATGATTCAGGACGATTATGGTATACAACACAAAGTACTGCTAAATCCTTTGATGATTATTTAAAGATTAAAGATGTAATTATCCCTGGTTCTGTAGTTATTTCTTATGATGTTGTTACAGAGAAGCATCCTTTTGAAGAAGCTTTTTTAGCGGAACCGTCAAAAAAGGATGAAACAGCATCTGCATTTATCTGTGCTATTGATAAAACAAATATTGCTGTTCTTATGAGTACTTCATCACAGTCCTTTCTTACAGTTCACTCAATCGACCATAATACTTCACCAAAAGAAATAAATGTTGATAAGTCTGTTGCTTTACCTTTCCTTTCTGAACCAGTGGATAAATTCACAATGATTCCTCTACTTTCTGCTGATAGGAAAACATTGTATCGTATTGGTATTACAAAAGATGGAGAATTAACTCGTTTTACAGGGACTATTCATTTGCAAGGAACAGAACAGCTCTTACAAGCTAAGGACAACTATATTATTGCTTTCACGGAAACGGCACTTACTGCATATAGTGGGGGGAATGATAAATCATTTGAAACAAATATAAGGGACATTCCGACTATTCATAAGAACTATGTGTTTTATGTACGAGGGAATTCTGTTTTTGCAAATCAACTTGGAACAAAAGAGGAAATTAATATATGTTCTATTGGCAATGTAAAAGTGGTAGCAATGCGTGTTATTGATCAGAAACTTCTTGTTGCTTTCGATCAAAATGGAAAGATCTCGTTACAAGAATTTGTGATTCCTACCACTATTGTTTTTAATCCATAAACTTATTATACTGAAATAGGCTTGGAAATTGATTGATATGCAAAATAGGGCAGGCTTTTACACCTACCCCTATAATTATGTTAGATTTTTTAGTACGTAAAATCAGGCCTTTTGTAGTTCAATACATCTGTTTTCATGGCTGCCTTCTTCGATATTCTTCAGTCCTTTTCTAGTATCCTCTGCCCAAATGACAAATTCCATAAAAGCTTTGGGAACTACCGAAAGGTCAAACTTTTCTGCTTCAGTCTCGATCTCCTGGAATTGTAATTCACAAAGATACTCGTAGAATCTACATGCAGTTTTAATTTCTTCCGCACTTAGATTCTTGGCGTGGAATTTGTCGCTATATCTAGGTTGAATTTCCCGTTCAATATTGCCAAGAAATCTATCCAGTGTTATACTAAAATCGTTAGAACTCTCTTGAGTACCTGAATAAAATGACATCAAAGACCGCATATCCTTAAGTCTCTGCAAGTGTGGATATTCTGGACATGGCTTCTCCAACAAATTTTGCTTGTAAGCTGAAATTGTGATCGTGTTCGACATGTTTCTGTTGAAGTCCTCGTCAACAAAATTTATGAAGAAATTTATTCGGGGAGCTTTTATGGCGAAATTCCCAGGATTTTTAATTCTTCTATTTTTAAGAATATCCATGAATTCTTCCCAGGCAATGGCTGAAGGGATAAACTTCATGAAAATGGGACTGGTTTTGAAAAATTCTGGGTGAAACAGATCTTTTGCTTTTATTGAGAAGTCTTTGCCGCTGTAGTCTTTCCACTCGTGAGGATAGTCGCTGAAATACTTTTCGACTACATCCCATCCCACAGTTCCATGAAGGATAAATTTTGTTTCTTCTTTTTTTGGAGAAAGAATGACTCCTACATCATCTACAGCACCTCCATTCATTTTCTCCATCACAAAAAACCCTGTGAGTTTTTCTTTTGCTTCTTCTTTCATCTGAGACAGAAAGTACTTGCTGTCCAGATAGCGTTTCCCCGAGTCATTCGGGTTATATCCATTCCTGATGTTGTTGTTCTTGCTGTTGTACACAACACTGTTAGTAGATTGATACCTCCAGATACTCAGAGCATTCTTAATTTCTTCCTGGATCTTTGTTTTTACAAATTCCAGAGGAATTATATACTTCATCTTTCACCTCCTATATTTTTGGTTAATATAGTTATAGAAAAATACCTCATGTTTTTTGTATTTGTTCTCCTGGTTATATATATTGTGTGGTAACTTTCATTTGACACAATAGTACTTATGTGGTGCTTCCCCAATTTTTTATGTTATCTTTTCTAATTTGCTTTGTTAAGTATTTGCAATATATCATAAATGATATATAATAATATCGAAAATGAAGATAGAATTCTTTAAAGTAAGGAATAAGAGTCCTGTTGATGAGTTTTTGGTTTCTCTTCAAAAAAAAGAGAGAGCAAAAGTATTAAGAAATTTAGACTTACTCAAAGAATTTGGATTAAGTGCTGGTGGTAATTTTGTTGAACCATTGGGGGATGGATTATTTTCTTTAAGAACTAATTTTTCTGACGTGTATATAAGGATGTTATTTTTCACGGTTGTAGGCAATAAAGCAGTTATACTGTCTGGCTTTAAAAAGAAGACAAACAAAATTCCTGCTGGAGAGATTAACCTCGCTAAAAGGAGAAAAAAAGAATATTTATCGAAAATGTAAAAAAGAAGTAAACAAGGAGGCAAAATTATGGCAAGGAGGAAAGACGACTTAGAGAAATTTCTCGAAGTTCAACTGAGAGATCCTGAGTTCAAAGAGGAGTACGAAAAACTTGAACCGTTGTATGCACTGATTAAAGAAGAAATTAAACTGAGAAACAAAAAAGGCTTATCTCAGAAAGAATTGGCAGAAAGGATGGGAACAAGCCAATCTGCAATAGCAAGATTTGAAAGAGGAAACATCAATCCCACATTGGAGTTTGTTTCACGGCTTGCAAAGGCTCTTGACACAAAGCTTGACTTGCGTTTAGTATTATCTTCTTAATTGCGCGAAAACTAGGGAAGAAAAATGGGAGGCAAATGCCTCCCCTAAAGATTTTTAAATTGATCTGGCTAATTTCTTTTCCACTAGTTGTGGAGCCAGATTTTTCTTGACCTCTTTCGGGATCGATTTAATTAACTCCTCTCTAAGGCTTGGATCATCGCATAAGGCAAGAATAACTTTCTCAGAAATGTCTTCAAAAAAATTTATTGCCAAAGAGTGAAGATTAGCAGTTGTTTTAGCGCATTTCTTCTTATCAGAGGCCCCCATCTCTAGCGAATTTTGCGTATATTCTTCCAAATTCCTTTCAAAAAGTTTTTTCTTCATACTTTTGGGAACGAATCTGCCTGGATCTGCATAATCTCCGGCAATAACTATTCTATCACCGGCCCAAGAACCGATGATTGGATCATTGGAATCCAGATCTCCACCCCCTCTTCCGTTTCCGTTAGCAAGAAGAACTGCCAGAGCAGTCATAGTGCCTGGAGTAGAATCAGCAAACTCGATGAGCTTCCACCCATCGCCGAACTTGCATGGATCGATGAACTGCTTTTTATCAAGGTTAACGATTATGTAATACTGTCCCATGATTCACCTCTTGAATACAGGATAAACGAAATCAAAAGTCTTCCTGAATATTGCGATTGTGATGTGATAAATATTCTTTGGAGGAACATCCTCCCATACAGGATTGATCTTAAGATATCCATAATCGTCAATAACAATAACCTTGACAAACTTTTTTCCGGCCTGTCCTTTCTTTTCTTGCCATTTGTGAAAGCCAATAATTTTTCTCATTTCTTTTTACCTCCTAAATTTGATTTAATTATTTATAGAAAAATCTCTCAAGTTTTTTGTTTGTGTCTCTTTTTTGCTGTTAAAATTTGTTATATAAACACTTGTCGTAAACTTCTGAAAGCGGGAAGTTGTTGTACCTCCCGCCTGAGAATTTTTATTCCGTAAGTTGCACCTCCACCAATAATGGTGCTAACTTCTCTTTCGTCTCAGGACTCATTTCTATATTGCCTGAGAACTTTCTTCTGAGCGGTTTTTTCTCTGTTGGAGCATGCTCTAAGAGACTTTTCACAACCTTATTCTGGTATGCTTTTAAGAAGGCTATTACAACCTCAGGGCATGTTAAAACTTTATCTGACATAGGTATCTTTATATGAGGTTCACTGAATCTTAATGGTTGTATAGAATTTCTTTCTTCCGCAAAAGAATGAATTGTTCGACCTCTAAGCCATTCAAGTTCATCATCAGAAAGATCAAGATATGCCTCTATTGTGGGCTGTCCATCGTAATATGCCTTTTGTTCGATTAAGTACGAGATTGAACAAAGAGGTTCACTGTCTCCTTTTTTTCTCAATATTTCTTTCTGTTCATGGCTGAGCATGATTGTACCTTGAATATCAATTGGTTGGAATGTTGTTATATTGTGTATAACAGTTGCAAAATGTTTAAGGAATTCCGGAACTTCCTCTTCTATAATCTTCCTCACATGACTCTCAATTTCAGGATAGGAAATCTCAAGAACCTTACTTTCTTTCCTATAAAAATTAACCCTTAAAGAATCAGAGTGGAAAGGCGGGGCTTTGAGTATTCCTATTTTGTTAAGTTCTTCTGGAATCTCAAGGGTCGTACAAACATCTTGGAATCCCCAATCTTTGTCAATTTTGAGAGCAAAGAGAGGGGTAACGAGAGGTCGTAAACCTTTTTTCGTGAAAAACTTTTGAATTTCATCAAGTGTGTTAGAATCAGGATCAAATGTGAAAATATAATGATACTGCTTTTCATTAAGTGCTCCTTCAAGCGTTTCATCGTATACTTTTCTCAGCAAGCCTAATACGTCTTTAATTCTAGGAATATCTTGCTCGTCTATCTCAATATTATTTCTTTCGGACCATCCCCAGCGCGAAGAATACTCTTCTCCAAAGATAAACCTATGAATTTCGCTGTTTTGAACTCCTGAATTCTGAAGTTTATCGTATAATTTTTCTCGGAACGCACTATATTCCTTAACATACGCTCCAACAGTTCTTTCCTCTTGGAGATACTCATACACAACTGAGTATTCCCAATGTATTTCTTTTTCTCTGATAGAATACTTAATATTCATCTTTTACCTCCTATAATTCGATTTAATTATTTATAGAAAAATGTCTTATGTTTTTTGTTTGCACTTTTTTCATGATTCCCCAGCCGATACATAGAAATGCTTCGAAATTTCATATAAACTCTTCAGTCCTGAATAATGCGGGAAGGAACGAAAGCAATAAAAAAGCACTCTTTTAAAATGTTTCCTTTGTACTGTTAATTAATTTTCGCTTTCTTACTTTTAATAAAGGGCAGATCAATTTTTATAGAGGTTGATTCTATTCTCTTTTTTGCAATAGCAAAATATTCAGAATCAACTTCAATTCCAATAAAGTTTCTTTTATATTTTTAGCAATCACTCCTATAAGTCCTGACAGTCCCGTTGAGAATAAAGCTACCGACAAGCAGATCAAGAAAATCTTTGCCATGGGACATAATCTCAACATGGGAAAAGAGGAACTTGAAGAGGAAGCTTTCAAGGTTTCAGGAATCGACAGCTTGAGCAAACTTTCCAAATCACAGGCAAGCGACCTCATAGATGACCTTTCCGCAATGGAAGGCATCCAGGAGATCTACGGATAGGGGGGCAACCCCCTGTCCTTTGGAGGCGCAAGATGAAGACAGATGAAATTAATGAAGAAGAAAGGGACGCTTTCATTCAGGCAGTCGAGCGTATGGTTCTTGAATACCAGTGCAGGGACTTTCACAGGTGGCACTACTACAGGAACATGCTCCAGGAAGTTGACTCGCACAATCCTCTTCTTGAAGTTGGCTTTCACGGTTTGCCGTATTTTGGTGGTTTAAGAGATTAATCCGCTAAAAAGGAGTGCGGATTACAAAGGAGTAAGGGGGAGAAATCTCCCTCTTTTTTTGTTCGAGATTTTAGGTTTGTCCCGAGTCCTGGGCAAAGACAAATACCCCACCCACCCTTTTATTAGTAGCTCGGCGTGCAACTGTTGACACTGGCAGGCTGACCGCCTTCAACCTCACCGCCTTGAAGGCGGTAACTTAGAGGGCACGCCTCGCAAAATCTGTAAGACCCCCCAAGAGAAGAAAAGTTTTAAGGGAAAATTTTTGGTGCCCTCCTGAATAAGTTACGATACATATGATACTACTACCTTAGAATAAGGAAAGTTTCATGATTAAGAAAAAGTTACTGCCGCTGTACAATGATACTATGAATAAATTATTTAGTGCAGGAAGGTTCTCAAAGAGTGAAGAAGCTCAATTCAGGTTAAAGGTAATTGAATTTTCAAAGAAGTACGGGGTAAGACTTGCTCAAGATGCTTTCAACGTATCAAGGGCAACAATTTTTAGGTGGAGGAGGTGTTTAAAAGAATCAGAGGGAAGGCTTGATAGTCTCATCCCTAAATCAACAAGACTAAGAAGATAAGAACTATGAAGGTGAATTCTGAGATAGTTGCCTTCATAAGAGGTATAAGAGAGGAACACCCTAGGGATAGGGAAAGAGAAGATAAAAAAGTTTCTTGATGAATACTGCAAGAAGAGAGGAACGAGGTCAATATCTCCCTCAACAATTGGTAAAGTAATCAAAAGGTATGACTTAACGTTTTACCCATCAAAGTTAAACTACCATAATCCTGAAAGTGGATGGGCAAAGAGGAAGGTAAACTACAAAAGCAAGGTAAGGCACTCACCAAAATACAAGGAGCCGGGATATAGAGATAGATACAATCGTTAAACTTATCCAGGGAATAAAAAGATATATCCTCAATGCCATTGATATATCCGGCAAGTTCCAGTTTGCATATGAATTTAGAACATTAAGCAGCAGAAATACGGTTACCTTCTTTAAGAAACTTGAAAGCGTCTATCCTTGTGAAATCCATACTGTTCAAACTGATAATGATCCCGAGTTCCTTAGAGCATTTGACAAATATCTTAAGAAAAGAAATATCAAACACAACTTTATTTATCCAAGATGCCCAAGGATAAATGGTTTCATTGAAAGGGCAAACAGAACCTTACAGGAGGAGTTCATAGATCTCCATCTTAATCTTCTCTTAGAAGATATCAATAAGTTTAATATGAAGCTTATGGATTATCTTGTATGGTACAATACAGAAAGGCCTCACGAAAGTCTAAACAATTTGACACCGATAGATTTCTTGCTAAAATATTATCCTGAGTATCAAATGTATGTAACGCGTACAACCTCTTGCAAAATAGTTCTTTTAAGGTAAAATGACTTTATTATGATGCGATATAACTCTTTTAGGTCTCGACCAAGACATTTTCGAGCCTTTACAGGCTTAAAGCTCGAAGAATTTGATCGGTTGAAGACTGATATTTACTCTGATTGGATAAATCAGAGAATTGAAAGATTAAACAAGAACAATCCTCATCGGAAAAGAAAGATCAGTGGGGGAAGAAAGAAAATCGTTTCTCTTTTAGAAGATCAATTACTCCTCACTTTGGTTTAGGCAAAGATGTATCCATCCTTCTTCTTTTTAGAATATCTCTTTGGAATTGATGAAAGCACAGTCTGTGGGACAATTCAAGAAACCACTCTCCTTTTACAAGACAAATTTGTCTTTATTGATCTAAGAAAGAGCCGTAGAAAGAAGATAGCTACCTTAGAAAAACTCAAAGAACTCTTTCCTGATTTAGATGAAATTCTGGTTGATGCTACTGAACAACCTATTCATCGGCCAGAACAAAAGAGAAAAAGGAGGAAATACCATTCAGGCAAAAAGAAGAGATTTACCATAAAAACCCAGATTGCCACTAACAGACAGAGATTGATTTTCAATCTTAGCAAGGCTATTCTTGGCAGAAATCACGATTACAAGGTATTCCAAACTTTCCCCCATTCCTTGCAGAACTATGATACCAATTGCCTACATTGTGAACTTTCGGATATTTCAGAGATTTATGGCAGGTAATATTCGAAAATCCATAAACTTTGGTTTAGAATTGGGACCAATTCTAATTATTTTGCAAAAAGTCTTATGAAGCTAAGTGGAATGCCGAGATTCATTGTGTTTGAAGGATCTCACGGCAGTGGAAAAACAACACAAGCAAAGCTTCTTAAAGATTACTTATGCAAACAACGTATTCCTACAATTTATACACATGAACCATATTCCGAAGAAATTGGAAAACTAATTGATAGATATTCTATTGTAGATAATGTTTCACCTTATCTACTTTTATATTTATATGCGGCGGATAGATTACTTCACGTTAGATACATTAAGGAGAAACTTGATAATAGTAACGTTGTAATTACTGATAGATATCTTCTCTCAAGCTGTGTAGACCACCAAATTCAAGGAATACAATTGGAGCTGATAGAACAGATCAATTTTTTCTGTATAGAACCAGACGTAACCTTGATTTTTGATGTATCTTTCTTCGAAAGAAGTAGAAGGCTCAAGGAAGCAAAGAGATTGAGAAATACATTATTTTTTAAAGAGAAGAATATGAAGCTTGAAGAAAAATTATACAGAAATCTCTTTAAGAAATATAAATGCGAATGGAAGAATTTGTTCATGATCGATGGAGAGAGAGATATAAATGAGATGCACAAAGAAATTATCGCATTAATAGAAAGACTTGGCTGTTTCAGAACCAACTACTCGGATCTTTTACATAAGTGATATGCTTTTCTTTCATTTGCAACTGTTATAATATACGATATGTAAATTCAAAATTTTGCTTTGTTGTTTGAAGTTATTAATTTTTCATTAAAATTCATTAATATTTTTCATAGTGCATCTCTTACTGGCTACTTGACTTGCCAGCCTGGCTGCGGTAAGATTATTATGGTATTTAAGATAATAATGCAGAAAACCTGCTGAGTAGAAATCACCACATCCTACTGTGCTAATCACATACGGTACGTTCACAGATGGAATATGTTCATGTTTTACTTTATTTTTCTTGTCAAGATAAATGATAAATGAACCTTCTCTGCCAAGAGTTATTATCACAGTTTTCGGTCCTTCTTTTAATATGGTCTTGCCAAATGAGAGAGCATCTTCTTTCGTTCGAATCTCTTTACCTGAGATAACTTGAGCTTCAATTTTATTGAACTGTACAAAATTGGCAAGTGAAACCCACTTATTCCAATTGGTTACTCTTTTAAGATATCTATTTCCTAATTTATCCCTCCCGAGTGATAAACAGTGGTAATCAAGATAAATTGGGCACGTTGCCTCTTTACGGATCATTTTTAAGGTACGTAGGTTTATATCATAGCCAGATGTAAAATTTGCTAGAATAAAGGAGCTATTTAAGAAAGGCTTAACTTGTTTAAAAAGGATAGGAGAGATTTGACCCTCATCGTATTGCGTCCCATATTCAGAGAACATAAAGAGAAAGGAAACGGGATGTCTTTGCTTAATTATATTTAACCCATTCAGTTTAATATTATGATATTTAGAAAGCATTGCAGTTAGTTGAGTATACATACTCTTCCCTACATTAGCTACAGGAATTATCGTTTCATCCGTTAAATTTGCTAAGGCTATTATATTATAGAGAATACCCCCAAGGCTTTCGAATTTTCGCATATCTGGATAGATTACAACATCATATGTTATGGTTCCAATTACAGTTATCATACTAATTCAAGTACAATAATAAAGTGAGGCATGATTATTAAATCTTACGCACCATGTACGCTTATTTCCGTTATCTATCAAGTACAAAACCAAAGAACCAATAAATTTATAAATCGAAAGAAATAACATAACTAAATTATATCCTAACATGAGTGATTCTCCAAATGTTCCTCATATTTTATTGGATAAAATATAGATTAATGTATAATTTTAGTGCATATAAAAAAGATAGTGCTTCACCAATTAAGTGAGATAAAAATACAAAAACTGAGAAGTTGGAGAATAAAATTTGACAAATTTCTTAAAAAGTGCTAAAATTTTATGGTAATAAAAAATCAATCAGGTTAGGTATATGAATATGATAAATTTGAATATAAGCTTCTCTATCACTTTACGGCCAACAGCCCCATATAATTTTGATGCTACAGTTTATAACCCATCTCACTTTCCTACGCCAGACAGTAAATGGGAAAAAGGAAGTTTTTGGCATACATTTAGCTTTGAGAGCAGCATTATTGGTATGAAAATGGAAAACGACGGAAATATAGAAAGACCTAAAATGAATGTGATTTTCTATTCGAGATCATCCCTACCTGAGAATATCAAGGATAAACTTGTAAAAGAGGTAATATGGAGGTATGATTTAAAAAGTGATATATCAGAATTCTATAGGAAATTTCAATCAGATGAATTGTTAGAACCTACATTATATAATCTAAGAGGAATGAAGGTAAGTTGCGAATATTCCCTTTATGAATTCCTTATGATTATGATTGTTCTACAAAATGCTACAGTAAAAAGATCTACCCAGATGATTCAAGCCCTTCTTAATATATATGGAACTAAAGTTATGTTTGATGATAGGGAATTTTATGCATTTTGGAAACCAAAAGAGCTTGTTTTAGCTTCAGAGGAAGAGATAAGAAACCTCAAGGTTGGATATAGAGCAAAGATATTTAAGAAGCTCGCAGAAGCATTTGCCAAGGAAGAAATAAACGAGCAATACCTAAGAAGTTTGGATAAAGAAACTGCAAGGAGGGAAATTCTAAAACTGTATGGAATTGGTCCTATATCAGCTCAAAACGTATTATTTGAGGTATTACATCATTATGATGCTTTTGATGTAGTACCTCGGTTTGAGCAAAAAATTTACTCTAAATTGCTTTTCGGAAAAGACTTCGTCCCTTCTGAAGAAATTTTAAGATTCGTTGTTAAAAAATGGGGAAAATGGCGAATGCTTGCTCTTCACCACCTTTGGGAGGATTTATTTTGGAAACTGAAAACAAAGAATGTGGAAATAGAAAAATTTATTAATAATAAGGAGGAAATAGTATGGAGAATAAAATGATCAACAAAATCGATGGCGTTATTTTGATTGTGTCGGATCTTCATAGTTGCATTAGTTTCTATCGTGACATACTTGGTATGAAGATTAAACTAGAGGAGAAAGGATTTGTTGAATTTGAAACCACTAATAAGACTGTTCTTGCATTAATGGCTCTTGATGAAGCTATTAAATTATTTGGTAAAAAGAACGTTTTGACTGGAGATAAAATGGGCCGCAGATTAGAACTTGCTACTGAGGTTGAAGATGTTGATTCTGTCTATAAAAGACTGAAACAAAAAGGGGTTAAATTCATTAGGGAACCAGTAACCATGCCTTGGGGTCAAAGAACAGCTGATTTTGTAGATCCTGAGGGAAATATTTGGGAGATCTATAAGCCTTTATAGAGTGATACACTACCATTTAATTCCTTTTTTCAACATCGCTCCTACATCTGGATAGTATTTTGCTCTTGTTGAAATATTAAATGATTTCTGAATGGATTTTTTTACCTTCCTGAAGTCCCCCTTCCGTAATGGATGTAAAATATCGACTAAGTTATCGTTCCTAATCAAACATCTCTTTAGATGACCATCGTGGGTTAGCTTTAATGATATTAACGCATCCTGACATGGATAATACCGGCAATTGAAACAAGTATAATCATAGCATGCGCCTAAATTGAAATCATATAATAAAACTTGTAAACCGCTAGGTAGAATATACTTAAATAACGGAGCGCCGACTTTACCGGGTGCCTCCTCGTAACCTTTGTAGACAGAGATCTTATCAAAGAATTTTCTTCTTAATATAGCGAAATCATAAAATTCAGCTTTAAAAAATGCCGCATCGCCTTTTGTATCCATTAAATTAAGAAGTTTAAGTTTTGCTCCAGTCTCTTCAGCTAGTTTTATAAGACCTGGCAAATCATTTTTGTTGCTTCGTCTAATAAGAGAGTTTATTACAACAGGTAGCCCTGCTTCTCGACATTTTTTTAGCCCTTCTATGATTAGCTTTAATTTTGTGTGTTTTATTTTTTCATAGTTAGCTTCGTTAACCGTGTCTATACTTACAGTAATGCTTGTTAAACCTGTGTTCTTCAGCTGGTGTGCGAAACCTGCCAATAAAATACCATTTGTTACAAGTTGTAAATCTTTTATGGTCCCTAAACTTCTTATATCAGATATTATGTCTATTATGTCTTCTCGAAGCAAGGGTTCGCCACCAGTGAACTTTACATACGTAATTCCAACCTCTGCGCATATTGATACTATTTGTTTTATTTCTTCTCTTGTCATTCTTTCGTTTAAATTTTCATGGTATCCTTCACCTCCAGGTCTACAGTATACACATGGAGGATTAACATTACAATACGGAGTAATAGCTATTCGTAACTGGGGAGACTTTTTCCTATCATAGCTTGGATTTTCGTTCATTTTCCCCTGTGCCTCCTAATATTTCTCTATAATAAAGACAAAGTGGTTTTAATTCATTTTCTTGGCTGAAAAGCATATAACAACGGTTGTTTAGTTCTTCCACTGAAGTATTAACATAGTTTATAATTTTGTTAATATAACCCTTTTCACTAATTTTAAGATTGGGTTTATCTATAAATAGTACACAAGGATATGCATCTCCATTCGGCATTATATAAAGCCTGCTTAACTCAAGCGCAATACATTTATGGTCATTGGGGGTGATTGAAGAGTATCCGATCGGAAGTTTTATTTTTACTTTGTAATTTTGAGAATGTTTTTTGAGCTCTCTATAGGCTTTTAGCCATTGATTTGGTGAAACCTCCAAAAAGGTTTTCCCTTTTGCAGAACCCATTGGAAAAACTAAGTTCAAATAGACAACAGAAACCCCCACTTTTTCAGACAGTTTAACGATGTCAAATAAGTCGTTTATATTTAATGAGGTAACAGTAACTGCTATACGAGTATCATAGCCCAAATTCTGAGCCACTTTAATATTTTGAAGAGTCTTGTCTAAACTGCACCTTATCCTTATGATGCTATTTTTTCTCTCATCCGGGCCATCAACGCTAAAAGAAAAAGTATCAACGTTATTCAATATTAAAGGATCTTGCAAAATTTCAGGGTCAAATTGACCATTTGTTTGAATTCTAACATATGAATAACCTAAATCCTTTGCGAATTTTGCTATTTCTTCCAAATTAGGGTGCAGCATTGGTTCTCCTCCCAGTAAAGTTAGCTTTTTAGCACCTAATTTATAATATTTTTGTAAAATCTCTTGAGCTTTGTGAAAGGGCAGTTCTACCGTGTTAGAATAGTGTTTATACATGTAACAGGTTATACATCTATAGGTACACTCAGCAGTGATATATAAAAATATTTGGTTTAAAAAATTCCCCTGTAGCAACTTATACATGGGCTGTCGAGTAGGACTCATAGCTACTTCCTTTAAAATATTTTATCCTTAACAATTTTCATCATCTCTTACATTTTTTATACCCCAATTTTCTTTTCTTTAAAATAATACTATCTATACAATGTTTTGCAATACTATACCTGTATGAATTTCAAAAAATCCAGGGTAGTGATAGAAAACAATCAACGGAAAGGGGTCTCTGGCTGCAAAGTTGGACCCCGGAGGTATAAATATACCCCCTTTTCTTAGATATCTTCAATTACTAGGATATGGTATTTTTTTGCAAAATTTGTATAATTTTCTTGAATCTTTTCAGCATGTGCTCCTTGTGACACATGTCATTAGAGAGCCCTAACCCTACAGGGGGCTCTCTTTTTTTATAAGTTTCGGTACATATATTGCAATTCATCAATTTCCACTTTTTAAAATATTTTGTAAAATGATTAAAAGGAAAAGAAAGTGAAAATAAAAAGAAATTTTGAGGAAAATCAATTTTTAAGCATAAACAAAATACTTCGCAAAATATACCAATCTGGGAGTATATCCGAACCAAGTTCGGATATGAACAAGTTAGGCTCAATTACCATGTTTAAGGAGGTTTTCTTGTGGATTACGAAAGAATCCCAACAGAGAATCCAATTAGGGACATCTGGAACAGGTTTGAATTACTAACTAGCTTATCAGGTGCCAATATTTATCTTAAAAGAAAAGCTGAGAAGGCTGGAATACGTTTAAAAGAGGAATTATTAGACGAGAAGGCTCGGGGTATAGCTTTTTGCATTAGAAGTGCAAACGATTATTTTAGAGTACCCATTGAAGGAAACTTAACTTCAGCATCTTTAGCATTTTATTATGGAACATTTAGCTTATTGCAAGCATTGTTATTAGCTGAAATAAGTAATGAAATAACTTTGACTGAAATTGAAAGTTACACTTTTTTTGGTCATGGCCTTGGATCTATATTCGATCCTGGTAAACAATTTCCAAAATCTGAGTATTTGTTTATTCTAAGTGATGGTTTCTTTGCGAACTATTTAGGCCAGTTTAAATTTAAAATCAGCGAATTAGCTGTTTCTAAAAAATACAGGAAAACAAACGAGGTACAAAAGGAAGATGAGCATAAACTAATGACAGTCAAAGATTTAGTAAGCAGAATCCCAGAATTGAAAGGTATGTATTTGGAGATATTTAAGGAACATCCGAATTACCTAACATATGATTATCCAACTAATCCAGAAATAAAAGAATATGAAATCAAATTCCGAACAGATTACTACAATTCACCATATTTAACAGAAAAACAAATATATGAAATACTGAATTGGCCACAAACCATTAAAATTGAAAAAGCTGAAGAGGAAAATAAGAAGATATTTAAAACTGTTGATAAGATTGACAGGGATTTAGTTGACAAGCTAAAAATGTATAGAAGCATTGCAGCTCTAGACTGTTGTGTCAAACCCTTATTAGGTATCGATGATGTTTTGTGTTTCGATTTTATGTTTTTATATTTGTTAAGTATTTGGGTTAGATATAGACCTGAACTTTGGAGGGAAATTATTGAAGGTAAGTATGATATTTTTAAGCCTTTATTATCAAATTTTTTAATAGTTGTTCAAAGGGTTGTCCCAAATATAGTTTTAGAAAGACTTTATAATAAGAGAATGCTATTTGCAGGATATTCTTATTGGTAAAATGACAAAAGCACATAACAAAGCATTCCCCGCTACGGCCCTAGATGAAACCATCTATGTAGGGTCATTGGACCATTATCTCTATGCAATTAATCCTGATGGCACACTCAAATGGAAGTATAAAACAGGAGGGGCAATTCATCCTTCTCCTACCATTGGTTCAGATGGGACGATTTATGTAGGGTTCGTTGGGTCCGGAGGCCTTTATACAATAGGAGGTACTAAAATCCCTGAAATTTCAATCCTACTTAAGATTGGTAGTCCTAATATAATTGTAAGTGGTGAGACAAAACCTATTGATACACAGGGTAGCAAACCAATTATAGAAAACGGAAGAACATTAGTTCCAATAAGATCAATTATCGAAGCATTAGGTGGAACAATAGAATGGGATAGCGGAACGTAGAAAGTAGCTATCACATTAAAAGATATAACCATCGAGCTTTGGATTGGAAAGCATATTGCAAAGGTTAATGATTAGGAAACTCAAATTGACCCTACAAATTCAAAAGTTGTGTCTGAAATCATTAACGGAAGGACTATGTTACCTTTGAAATTTGTTACCGAAAAACTTGGTGCAGCAGTCACCTGGGACGGGACCACACAAACGATAACGATAACATATCAAACGTAGAGTTGAATCGTTTAATTTTAGAGACGGGGCTTTAGGGTCTGCCTTTTGCTTTATTGTCTTTTTGTGATATCGGATGTTTGCTTGACATTGAAAGGCGTGAGAAAGAAATTATCAGCCAGCGGCTCTATGTTTATTTTGAGATTTTTACACATTGCCTTGAACAGATCCAGAAGTTTTTGATTTGCAAGGTCAAGAGTCCTCTGCAGATTCATAGTTACTTCATAAAATTCTTTCAGGGACTTGATAACATCCTGAGAGTCATAGAATGTAATGAAAACTTGATTTAGAGCTTCAGTAAATGATTGTCCAGTTACATCGTGACGATTTCCAAGAAGTCTTTCAAGTAATTGAACCTTGCGCTGTCTATCTTCGTAATTCCGATAATAACAGATACTAATTACAACGCCAAGTAAACCCGAAAGAAGAGACGGTATTAAAACGAATAACCAGTTCATTTCAAAACCTCCTTTAGTTGAAACTTCTGCTTAACTTTAGTATATCTTAAACAGCTGCACTACCAAACTGAATAAGTTCTTGCCATAATTATAATTAATTTGAGGTTTCCGTATACATAGTTTCTTAAATAAAAATACTCTCCAAGCGCTTGGAGAGTATTGTATAAACCATTATTAGTTTTGCATTACCTTGATTATCCTGTATGCAATGAGCATTACCTCTTCTCTTGTGATGTATTCGTGAGGTTTTAGGTATCCGTTTCCATCACCTTTGATAATGCTAAGCTCTTTAAGCATCTTCACTTCTTTGATGTAAGGATAATCTTCTCCGATGTCAAAGAATGGTTCGCCGTTTCTGAGAGCATCAAGCAGATGAATATAAGGGAAGTTTTTGCCGGGACACTCTGTTGAGTTTGTGGTATGAGTGATATCAGATACAACATCTCTATGCCTCAGAATATTTGTTAGAGGTATGTTGTATTGCTTCATTAGCGTCTTAATGATTGTTACGCCAGCATTAAATTGTTCAATAGGCATTTCAATGTTTTCAAAGTTTCCTAAGAAACAAACCCCCACGCTTACGAGGTTTGCCTGGTAATTCGTGCAGTGCCAGGAAGGTTGTTCAATTGGTTGTGCTTTAAATGTTTCACCCGTGTGTCCTATGATAAAGTGATAATCGCATTTGTAATCAGGAAATTCCTTTTTCCATTTCTCCTGCGCTCTGTCGCAAATAGTCCTTCCTATGAGTTTACCGTCAATATCATCTTTGTTTTGCTCATAATCGGTTGCAGAGTGATGAAGCACTATGTATTTAATGTTTCTCATTTTTTACCCAACCCTTCTACATAGCGGGAGAGTTTCTCAACGGCATCAGAGAGCCTATCAAGTTTACTACCAAATACCACAAGAAGATAAATTGTAACGACAATCGGGAAGCCTACGTTTGCAATCTCTTTAAGAATTTCCTCAACGCTCATTTAAATATATCCTTAAATACCTGGTCGTAGAATACCTGCGAGATAGAGAAAGCAACTGCGATTGATTTTAATACAGTGGAAGGATCAAACTGTCCCGATAGAAATGAGGAAGCAAATCCTATCACAGAAGATACAAGTATTGCAATGAGACTCTTCCATCTCCTTGAAAGTCTTGCGCCTGTAATAAAGCGAACAATTAAAGGAGCAATCACTCCGATAAGTCCCGACAGCCATTCTGGTTGTATATTCATTTTAAATCACCTCTTTAAATTTTTAATTATAAATTTAACTGTCGATAAATTGTCGACGGTTCAAATCCAAACGGGCACGAAGCCCCCATTTTTAAGTTTTCAGTCATTTAATAAAAAAATCATCTCCTATAAGGCACCGCCATTGCAAAAGTGAGACCCCGAAGGTAATAATATACCCCCAGATTCAGCGGGCTAACTCATTCAGTGAGTTTTAAGCGGGGGGGAACGAACCCCCCGCATTTAAAGAAAGAGGAGCTAAATTAAAAAAACAGGAGGGCTATTTTACGGAACTAAATCACTCTTAATCTGGAATTAAATCAGTGAAGGTTCTTGTTACAATACCGCCATCAACAATCGATGTGAGGGCACCGTTCTTAGTGTTCACAACGTTCTTTGTTATGATTAGGTTCATCAGAGCCTCTATCTGTGCCTGTGTTACATCTGCCTTTGGGTTATTAAACTCCATTGAAGCAGTTTTGCCTTCTACCTCTGTTCCAAAAACTAATCTTAAAACTGTTGCACTTGTATCAGCCATCATTCACCTCCTTATGCAGCGTAAACCTTAGTTGAAACACGCCTTATATCAGATAGCGTGTCTGTTAGAAGGTTAGCAATAGCAAGTCCAATGTCATACAGATCCTGGTCGAGAGCAGCAGGTCTAATGTTCCTAATACTTTCCATTCTTGTCGAAGTGTCAGGCAAGGTAAAAACAATTCCCAGACTTCCTGGATTTTCTACTACAATCATCTATGCACCTCCAAGTGTTAGATTTTCCTGAAACAAGTTCAGGACAAGTTTTTGAGGTTGGGAAACGTGCACATTTTACGTTCAACCCTTCCTCATATAGAATTGCAAGGACGGCAATTAGAAAAGAGTAAAATATGCAGAGGGGGGAAGAGATTTTTTCAAGGAAGCAAGGTAGAATGCGATAAAAAGATTTTTAAATGAAAAACTTGAATAAATTGAAAGGGAAAATAATCTGTTGAGAAGAGCGCAGATTTATTCTTCTGTAACCTGCAATCTGTTCAGCAGGTTCCAAAGGAATAAAGTTTAAAGATTTTTATTAAATGCTTTGAATTTTTAGAATAGGTTTTAATTTGAGGCAAAGTTTTTTGACATATTTTTTAAGCTCGTATAATTCTTTTGAAGGATGATTTTGGAAAAGAATTAGGGAGATGAATGTATGGCAAAGTATCTTGTTCTCTCTGTTGGTCTTGTAAAAGAGAACTACTCAAAGGATGATATTTTAGAATATCTAAAGAGGGAAGTCTTAAAAGTAGCGTTTGAGAAATTAATTGTATTTGCCTCAGAAAAGACAATTCAAAGCGGCTTGAATGAATTCTTTGATTATCTAAAAAGGATTAAAGTTGAATTTACAATTTTCCCAGGAGAGGATAAAGAAAATATGACATATCTCAATAAGGTCGCATGTGCAGTTTTAGACTTTGCAAACAAAGATGACGGCATACTTTTCGAGGTGTTATATGTTTCTGGTTTTTTTGTGATAAAGCATGTTATAGCACCAACAAAAGAGGAGGAAGAAGAGTTTAGAAGAGGAAATCCGACAAACCTTTGAAAAAAAATGTAACAAAATTACTTTAAGTCGAATATAACAAAAAAATTTACTCAAAAAAAAGAGCTTGATAAGTTACATACAGTGAATAATATATCAGTTTTGTAAAAAATAATAATGATGATGCGAAAAAAATTCCTTAAGCTCTTCACGAAAAATAACAACCTTTTAAAAGAGAGATTAGGCACACGCTCTAATAACCCTCGTTATGACAAGGTTAGATGGAATATATCTCTCTGTTGTGTAATTAATGTGTGTAACTTATACATAACTTTGATAATTTTTTGAAAATGTATATTATAAAATTAGTTTAAGAGTAGTAAGGGGGTGCAGTATCTACATGAACATCTTACCTATTGAAGAGAGAAAAATGATCCTCGATCAGGAAGTTAATAAATTTGTGAGACAAGGATGGCATATGGTTAGTAGAACTGATACAGCCGTCCAGCTTTCTCGTGATAAACGAGCAAGTTGTCTTCTTGCAATGCTACTTTTAATTTTCTTTATACTTCCAGCGCTATTATATCTTTTACTATATAGAGGAACAGAAAACCTTTATCTTGAAGTGGACGAGTACGGAAGAGTAACTACTATCCGCAATTGAATTAATAAGAAATCTTTTAAATTAGAAACAAACCCAAGTGAACAAAGTTAATTCTTGCTAGTAATGAGGCCAAAAAAGTAATTCATCTTTTTTATTTCCGAATAAAAATCCACCCAGAATATTGCTTAATAATCATATAAACCTGCATAAACGTCAAAATAAAGTATAAGAACCTGTAAATGAATTCACGGATTCATAATTACCGGAAACGAAAATAATGATTTGGCTTAATTCAAAATAAAAGGATCGTCCAGAAATAATTTACCTCGAAATAATAAGTATTCATTTAAGCTTTTGCATTCCTTGAAAGTATTGTTAGACAACTATTGACAAGTTCATGTAATAAATTAAAATTAAACTCGAGTAAGAAATGTTTAATTATAGAATTTCTGTCTTTATGGCAAAGGAATATACAGCATAGATATTACTAAAAATATAAGGGGGGCAAGAAATGGAAGGAGATTTAAAAAGTAGTAACTTAAGGAACATTGGAATTGAGGTAGAAATACCTGAAAATTATGATTTTCTTGAAACAGAATCACTTGAAGCAGTTAAAGAATCGTTAAAGAACTACCCAAAGTCAAGAACTATGTTTGAAGAATTAGTAAAAGATCCTGAGGTAAGAGCAGACTGGGACTTGTCTAATTTTATTGCAGTTAAAAAGCTTCTGTACAATGATCATGGAGAAGTACATTCAAAAATTGTTTGTGCCTCTGCTTTAAGAATGCTGGATATTCTACTAGAAAAAAACATTAAGCCTGATTTTATTAAGGAAAACGGAGGTAATACGGATGATGAACATCTCATTGTTCTTTCCGCTGCACTTCTTCACGATATCGGCAATCAAATTTATAGAAAAGGGCATTCATTGCACAGTACATATCTCGCTATTCCGATACTCGACAGGCTTCTCCCACATTTTTATGATGATATTGAAAAAAGAACCGAAGTAAGGGGTTTTACACTAAATGCAATTTATGCCCATGACGCAGAAATACCTGATTATACAATAGAAGCAGCACTTGTGGGAACTGGTGACGGAACTGATTTAACTAAAGGTAGAGGAAGAATGGCATTTGATTTAGGAGGATTAAGTATTCATACTATTTCTGCTCTTGCAATAGAGCGCCTCTTAATACTAAAAGGCATAGAAAAACCAATTGAGATTATTGTCGAAATGTCAAATTCATCAGGTATCTACCAGGTACAAGAAGTCCTTGGAAAAAAAATTGTAGGGGGACCTATAGAGGAATATATTTCGTTAAAAGCGATTATGATTCCATCAGAAACTGATTATGATAAACGAATTGTTCGTGCAATTACTCTTAAAAATAAAAAATTTATTGCAACCAAAAAATAAATTCTCGATTTTATATATTATTTTTTGGTAGTCATTTCTCTTGATCTGGTTATCCTTATAACCTATGCAGCAAATTATAACAAACATGTGCCAGATACATTTTTTTTATGTCTTTTATATAAGACGTAAAAAAGGTCTTAAACCTTATATTCATACATCTTTCCTGGATCAATAATTCTCGAAAGCTCTTTCTAATTAATGCTCATTAAACACCTTCTTCAGCCGATCTACTGATCGAGATTATATTTGCTCAAATTAAAAGATCAGAAAATATCTAATTGAACAAAAATATCGAATAGCAAAACTAGTTGAGCTAAAGGAAAAATTAGTTAATTACTTATTAATTAATAATAAATCAATTTTTATTAACATTCAACTCGTTTTCTAGTTCTATCTTCTTCTTTAGCGCGACTACAGGCTTCCTGATTTGGATCTCTTTTTGTATCAAATTTATTGCACCACCAATAGCTTGACGAACCTAATAGTCCAAACCCTGTTTTCTTTTGTATGCAAGGACAATCTTTACATTTCGTTAATGACATAACTATTACCTCCTTATTGTAATTATAAAAAATTTTAGGAATTCGCAATTTCCAAAAATCAACAAATTCCAAGAAATTTTGAAGTTTAAAAAAGTAACTCTAATAACTAAACAAAAACAAAGAATAAACAATTAAACCAGAGACAGAGCTACTCAACTTAGGCTTTAAAAACTATTAATAAGAGAAGCATAAGGCCAATTAAAGCACTAAGATACTAATCCTTTTATAAATTAAGGTTAAAAGAAAGTAACAATAAGCAACTTTTTAATGCGGTCATATTTGTAAAGTTAGTATTTAATTTAGTCTTATAGTTTTAAAGAAAATGTAATATTTAGTACTAAGGTAACTTAACTCCTTAATGACTAACATATTTAATGTGTTTATACGAGGAAATTTTGTATTTAAGAACAACAAAAAGTTCTATTAAAGGCATTTAAATATAGATTTAAGCTGTTAGAATTTGTAGAGGAAAGCTACGTTCTTACCAAAAATATTGAATAGTGAGCTAATTTCGCCTATTGAGAAAACTCTAGTCGCCTCTAAATAAGATAACATATTTCTTGTAAATAAAGTTCGAGATTTTATAAGGTAGTTTAAGAAGTTATGATTTTGAATATTAAAATATTATATTTTAATATTGACTTGTTAAATATTTATTGTAAAATTGTATTGGGGCTAAAAAGAATACATGGACAAAAAAGAGGAGCTAAAAGAAAAGCTAAAGGATATTATAAAAGAAAATGGTGTTTCAATAGCTCTAAAACCTTCGGAGTTGAAAGCAATATTTAGCAAGCATTTCCCAATAAAAGAGGCATTGTCCGATATATTAGTTCAGATGTCAATCGCAAGATTAACCTGGAGTATAATAAGGATAAATAGTAATGTTGTACCAAAAGATAAGTACAAAGAACTACTTGAACAAGTTAAAAAAATATGCAAAGTAGCAAGCGAAATAGATGCAAAATGGGCATTGAACTCATGGATTGAAGCTTTGGGAAAACAAATAGAAGGGCAAACTTATTCCATACAAGGGAAACAGTCAGTCCAGAGAAATGTCCCAACCACTGTTCCAGGTAGTACTGAATTATATGCTTCTAAAATCTATGATCAGTTAAATTCTATACTCAGGGACCTCTTATCTACGAAAGAAAGGGAGTTAAATTTTTTAGAAAATAAAAGAATTAAATTAGAAAAAGGAGAAGAAGAATATAAAAATGGGTTAGAAAAAGGAGAAGAAGAATATAAAAATGAACTCAGTGAAATCCAAAAATATGAATCAAGTCTTAGGAATTACTATGATAATGTAATAAGTCATTTAAGAAGTATCGGAGTTGAAACAAATAAATTTAAAAAGAAAATCGCACCTATTTACAAAAGCCCACATAATGTTGATCCAAAATCTTTGTCGATTTCTGATTTTAAGAAAGCCAGCGAATATTATTCGAAAGTTATGTCAACGGCTAATAAAAGTATTTTTGAATATAATGGAACAGGCGGTTGTTTAGGATTTCTTTTCTTACTTTTTATAATTGCAGCATTTTCTTGGAGTCTGGTAAGATGGCATTCAATATGGATAACTATAGTATCATCGATTATATTATTAATATTTTTTTCTTTTAAGAATTTTTTTAACGGAGCAGAAGATTTTAGTAATTTTGAAAATTATTCAGATTTATGCAAATTTTATTTGAATGGATGGAGAAAAAAGGTCGAAAGTGAGAATAACAAATATATAGAGAATTTGGAAAAGAAATATAATAGTTCTGTAGAAAACTGGGAAAATAATTATAAGGAAAGATACGAAGAGTTGCAAAAAGAAATCTCTTCAAAGAAGGAATCTATCTTAAATCTTATTAAAAATGCAACTACTCAATTGCCTTTGCTCATTGCTCCTTGGAGTAATTTAAGTTCACAAAGTGTAAAATCAGCAAGCTCAATTCCGCCATTTTTTAGAATCGGTGAATTTGACAAGAATTTTTTTGGGGTAAATATCCATATTCCTGCATCATTAAAATTTAATGAGAAAGCAAACCTTATTTTTGAAGCATCTGATATTTATAAAAAGCAAGCGATAAACAATGTTAAGTCTATTATTTTCCGTTTACTTGCTTCTTTTCCGCCAGGAAAAGTATATTTTACATTTATTGATCCTGTTGGAATGGGCAATAATGTTTCTGAGTTTATGTCTTTAGCTGACTATGATGAATCTTTAATTAATGTTAAAGCTTGGTCAGAGCCTGAAGATATAAATAAAAAATTAGAGGAGATAACTGCGCATATGGAAAATGTGATTCAAAAATACTTAAGAAACCAATATAAAACAATAAAGGAATTTAATGATAATGCTGGAGAACTTGCTGAACCTTACAGAGTATTGGTAATATTTGATTTTCCAGCTAATTTTAACGACGAAACATTAAGAAGATTGGTAAGCATTGTAAATAATGGTCCAAGATGTGGTGTCTATGTTATAATAGTTCAAGATATCGAGAAACAGCTCCCATATGGATTTAATACCTCCGATTTAAAGAAAAATTCAACAACGATTGGTTTTAAGGACACTTTAGTAATTGACGAAGTTGTTTTTCGACCCTTCAATTATAATCCTGATACCTTACCGCAAGACTATATCTCAAAATCAATAGTTGAAAATGTTGGGCAAGTTGTCAAAAGTTCTTCAAAAATTGAAGTATCTTATGACAAAATGCTAGATATTGCTAACATTACGCAAAATTATTGGTGGAAGAAATCTTCAAAAGATAAAATTGAGGTACCATTAGGAATTACAGGTGCGCGCAAAATTCAATCTTTAACCTTAGGTGAGGGAACCAATCATCATGCTCTAGTTATTGGCCAAACAGGCTCAGGTAAGAGTAATTTAATGCATATAATTATTACAACATGTGCTTTGACTTATTCCCCTGACGAGATCGAACTATATCTAATTGACTTTAAAGAGGGTGTTGAATTTAAACCTTATGCAACACTTCCCTTGGTTCATTGCAAGGTAATAGCAATTGAAAGCGAGAGAGAGTTCGGAATTAGTGTTTTAAGAGGTTTAGAGGCAGAATCAAATAGAAGAGGAGAGTTATTCAGAAAAGCAGGTGTTAAAGACCTTCAAAACTATAGGGAAAAAGCTTTTGCAAAAATGTCGAGGATCATACTTATTATCGATGAATTCCAAAAATTTTTCAGTGAGGATGATGAAATTGCAGGAGAAGCAGCAATGATATTAGACAACCTAGCTCGCCAGGGAAGAGGCTTTGGAATACATATCTTTTTATCAACACAATCGCTTTCTGGAACATCTTCAAACATTTTAAGAAGTACTCTGGCACAAATTGAAACTCGAATAGCTTTAAAATGTGGTGATACTGACTCAAGGTTAGCACTATCGGATGATAATTCACAGGCCGTGTTACTTTCGAGGCCAGGTGAAGCAATATATAATGATAAAGGCGGACTAAAAGAAGGAAATAATTTCTTTCAGATTGCTTTTTTAAAAAGTGAAGTTCGCAACAAATATTTCGATTATTTATCAGCTTTAATTAAGAAAAATATGAAAGAAAGAAAATTACCAATTATTTTTGAAGGTAATGCACCAGCAAATTTTGAAGAATGTAATTACTTTAAAGAACTTATAAATAAGAAAAGCTGGTCTATTAATCTCAAGAATGTCGAAGCTTATCTTGGGGAACCTATTGCAATAAAACCGACTATCTTATCAACTTTTAAACATCAAAGTGGCAGTAATTTACTTATCATCACAAGAGAGGAGAAAGAGGGAGTTGCTATGACAGTAACTTCCATTTTGTCGATTGCTGCTCAATATAGTCCAAAGGATGCTGAGTTTTATATTATCGATCTTACTTCTGTAGATGAAGCTTGGGCAGACCTACCAGAAGAACTACAAGCTCGTTTACCTCATAAAATTGAGGTCCTCGGAAAGAAAGATTTGAAAATTTCATTAACTAACATAATTAATTCATTAAATAACAGGTTGAATAGTGAGAGTATAAAGTATAGTGAGACATTTTTAATACTTCTAGGTGCACATAGGGCGAGAGATCTTAGAATAGGAGAAATAGATTATTCATACTCTTCTGAATCAAATAAAGAAAAGCCATTAAATGAAATTTTTAAAGCGATATTAAAGGAAGGACCAGAAGCCGGTATTCATACTTTAGCATGGTTTGATACTTATAGCAATGTTCAGAAAGTTTTAAGCAGAAGAGATCTTCAAGAATTTTCAATGCGAGTTGTTGGAATAATGAGCAGCGAAGATTCTTTAAGTTTAATTGATGAATCAGCGGCTTCAAAAATTAATAAGCCAAACAGGCTTATTTATTTTGATGACAATAGACCAGGTGTTTTGGAGAAGTTTAGGCCTTTTGATTTACCTACAACAAATTATATCATGAAAATCGGTTCAATTTTAAAAACTTTTAAATAAATTATACTAATAAAAGGAGGGTTAAATGCCGCAAATTTACGTTAATCCTGAAAAATTAAAAGCATTCTCGCAAGAACTCAAAAATTTTATATCATTTATAGAGTCAATAGGCGTAATGACAAATTCTCAATTGTATCTTTTAAGAGAAAGCTGGAGAGACGAACAATATGATAGATTTAAAGAACAGTTCGACAAAACAATGAAATTATTACAAAGCTTTTCTGAAACTGCCCTTAAAGAATCTCTTTTCCTCGAAAAAAAAGCAAAAGATTTAGAAGATTATATGAAACACAAGAGTTTTTAGTCAAGGAGGAATTTATGCAAAAGGTAAATGCTGATCCCGAAAAACTGAAAAACTTTGCCAAATACCTCACGATGAGGTCTAATGAATTGAAAGAAAAAATTAAAAAGTTAAAGATTGATTTCAATAATCTTTCAGAAGAATGGAAAGATCCAGTTCACGAAAGATTCAAAAATGAATTACTGCAATCTACTAAAAGCTTGGAACAATTTATAAATATTTCAACTGAAACTTCTCAACATCTAATAAAGAAAGCTGAAATTTTAGAAAGATATTTGAACATTAGATGAAATTAGTAAGAGGTTAGGAATTTCAAATGAATGGAGAAACTCGTTTAGAAGACATTCAAACTTTAAAAGACTTAGATTTTTCTTTTTCACAATTTGTTCATATAGTAGAAAAGTTATTATATGACATTGATATGGAGATAAAAAGCACAGAAGAATTATTAAATTCACGGTACGAATACTGGAGAAGTGAGATTGAACACTGGAAAGAAGTGATTGAAAATTCCGAGGAAGACGAGGATCTAGGCTATGCCTACCAAAAATTAAGCGAAGCAAAAGAAAATCTAAATCAAATAAATTTTTGGATGAAGGAAGTAAACGAGCGTCGTAACGCATATTATTACCATAAAAGAATTATTTCGGAATTAATGGAAAACAAATTTCCAAAAGCTTCTCATTTTCTAAAACAAAAATATGAAGAATTGCTACCATATTTCGCAAATATAGAAAGTTATGCGTCCCCAAAAAAAATATCTCCCACAGAGCAAAACAATAAGGAAGAATTTTCACAAGGTGCACTTATATCAGGTATCCCGGTATCTATGTGTGCTCTTCCCCCCGGATTTAAATGGGTAAAAATCGAAGAAATAGACCCTACGTATTTGCCAAAACCTGATGAAGATTTCAAACATCATGCTTCTTATGAAACAATTCAGAATGATTATAGGCGGCTAATATTAGAGTTATTACCCTTATTGCAAGTAGATCCGCAATTGACCAGAGATTACCTAAGAAAACTTGATTTAAAACAGAGTGTAAGCTACCCAAGTAGTTTAGAAAGTGTTTATGATATGTTTTTTAGTAAGACTGATCCAATTTATTTAACAAAGAAAAAAAGTGATTCCCTATATTCAATAACAAGCGGTGCTCATAGGATAAAAGTTGCTATTGATTTAGGTTTATCTTTTGTACCTGCCATGACAGTGGAGGTTAATTAAGGAGATACAAATGAGTCAATTAGGAAATATAAAACAGGATTTAATAAGCCATTGGAAAATGATAAGTATGCAATGGGACAGCACAAAAAGCAAATGGAAAGATGCAGTCAGAGATTTTTTTGAGGTGGAGTATTGGAGAGAATGGGAGGAGGAGATGCCGATTTTCTTGAAAATTTTAGAGGACCTTCAAATTACTATAGATAACGCAGAAGCAAAAACTAATTATAATAGTAATGAATTTTAAATATTTAAAGGCTA
>Ga0315282_10003303_pt1 | contig 28997 bp, 28 predicted proteins | sample YL17G07_20_MG_FD_203693 | JGI IMG/M metagenome (GOLD analysis project Ga0315282, IMG submission 203693) | Sediment microbial communities from Yellowstone Lake, YNP, Wyoming, USA - YL17G07_20 | ecosystem: Environmental > Aquatic > Freshwater > Lake > Sediment | place: USA: Wyoming | collected... | reverse complement strand
ACCTGCTGAACGAGCCATTAGCAGGACAACCTCCTCTCAGGTTGCAAGATCGACCAGGCTTGCCCTGGCGCACCGCAATGACGGCGAAATATCGCTTTGCCTCTCTTCGTACCACGGCCGCCTCGGCCGTGGAGAGGCATGGGCGAGACGCCCATGCTACAAGAGATGGTCTTCGTAACACTCCGTCTCGGACGCGGTGAATCATGGGCGAGACGCCCATGCTACAAGAGATGGTCTTCGTAACACTCCGTCTCGGACGCGGTGAATCATGGGCGAGACGCCCATGCTACAATTCGGGCGAGGCATGCCTCGCCCCTACGATTTCGGTTGTACCTGCCTTGCGGATTTCTCGCGGGCGGGTTTGAAACCCGCCCCTACGAATCGCACCTCCCGCACCACGCGCTTGCTTTCATGTTGGGTTTAGCTTCGCTCTACCCAACCTACCGATCCAAGAAATGAGGAGTGATGAGTGGTGGCGTGTCCTGCCCGGAGTTTTGGCCTTTCCATCGCACTCCGCACCACGCACTTACGCACCTGCCCTTTTTCGCACTACGCACTTGCGCACTGCACGTTCACGTGGATTCCTTCACCTTCCTAAACGCCTTCTCCGTCACGGTCAACGTCTCCTCGATGTCCGCGTCGGTGTGGGCGGCGGAGACGAACCAGTTGTGGTAGGGGTGGAAAAACACGCCCTCCTGGTAAGCCGCGGCGCAGAAGGTCTTGGCCTTGGCAAAATCCGGGTCGTCCTTAAAGGTCATGAAGGGGATGGTCACCGGGCCGCTATAGCAAATCCCCAGCCCCATGGCCTTGGCCTGGGCCTGGATGCCGTCTTTGAGCATCTGCCCGGCGTGGAAGGTTTTGTCCAGGGCCTTGGTGCGTTCCATTTCGTTTAACGTAGCCAGGGCCGCGGCCAGGGCCACGCCGCCGGAAAAGAACGAGCCGGTGAAAAAGACGCTCGCCGCCGCATCTTTCAGTTCCTTGACCCCCACGCAGGCCGAGATGGGGTAGCCGTTGGCCATGGCCTTGGAAAAGCAGGACAGGTGCGGCTTTAAGCCGATGTACTCGGCCGAGCCGCGCATGTGCAAGCGAAAGCCGGCCCGGACGTCGTCCACGACGAGCAGCGGGCCTTCCAGACTGCAGCCCGCTTTGAGGGCCTCGATAAAGGCCGGGGTGGGCATTTCCTGGTCGTGGCCGAACTCGTGCCGAAAGGGCGTGACCACCACCGCGGCCACTTCGCCCCGGTGCTCGTCCAGCAAGGCCTGGAGAAAATCCGCGTCGTTGTAGGGGAAGGTCAGCACCTGGACCCGCTCCTCGCCGGTGATCCCAGCCGGGTTGGGCGTGCACCAGGAGCCGATGCCGTGGTAGGCGGCCGCGGCCATGAGAATCTTCCCCCGGTGGGTAAAGGCCCGGGCCACGCGCACGGCATGGTTGCAGGCGTCCGAGCCGTTCTTGCCGAAGGTGACCCAGTCGGCGGCCGCGATCAGGTCCACCATGCGCTCGGCCAGGTCCACCCAGATGGGGCCGGGCAGGTTGAAGCAGTCGCCCAGGGCCGCCTGCCCACGCGCGGCCTCCTCGACCGCGGGGTGTTTGTATCCAAGGATCATGGGCCCGTAGGCACACATGTAGTCGATGTACTCGTTGCCGTCCACGTCCCAGAAGCGGCAGCCTTGAGCCCGTTCGATGAAACAGGGGCTCTGGTCGCGGACGAGCATGGCCGGGTTCTGATGGGCGGGCATGCCGCCGGGCACCACGGCCCGGGCGCGCTTTAATAATTCCTGAGAGCGGGTGAAGGTGCGCATGGGGGGCCTCCTTTTGTACAGAGCGCCATAACTTCGCATACCTGTGTTGCTCCTCGGCTCGTCACTGCGGCGTACTGGTTCGTACGCCTCATTCCTCGCCATCGCCCAAGCCTTGGTCTGCTTTGTTCTGACGCTCCGTATGCTCATCGTTTTATGATGTCGTGTACAGTCGAAAAAGAACGGTTCCTTTCAAAAAGCAATCCAGCGGCCATGGAGCCGGCCGAAAAACCTCCGTCAACCGGTCGTGGAGCGGCAATCTACCGGCAACGAATCAACCGTTTAGTGACCCCTGATTTGCCGTATAACCATCGTTGACCGATCGTTGTTTGCCTATTGTAGCATCACATGGTAGAGGAACGAAGCTCAAAGTGCGGGATCGGGGTGGATTGGTGGTGGGTCAATAGGGGGTTCAGGGGGGGTTGGAGGTGGGGTTGGAGGTGGGGTTGAAAGAGGGGGTCAGGAGGCGTTTCTCAGGCTTGGCGCGTCCGCCTCTGGCAAGGCACCTGCTGGCCAAGGATTTTCCCTGGCCGACCCTTTTTTCGGCGCGGTTGACTTCGGGGTCGGATTAAACTATAATTTCGGCTTGATAGCCTTGGCCGCCTCATGATCATAAGTACTTGAAAACAAGACCATTTTATGTCATCCCGGCCTGGGGGGAAAGGAGCATACGCCATGGCTATGGACTATGGGCTGAAGGACCAGGTGGCGATTGTGACCGGGGGAGGGCGGGGGATTGGCCGGGCCATTGCTTTGGGGCTATCCCGCTGCGGGGCCAAGGTGGTCGTAGGTGCGCGATCTCAGGACCAAATCCATCAAACGGTCCATGAAATTCGGGCAGACGGCGGCCAGGCCCTGGCCGTGGCCATGGACCTGACCGTGGGCGAGCAGATCGACCGGTTGGTGGAGGAGGCGATCCAGGCGTACGGCCGGATCGACATCCTGGTGAACAACGCCGCCCGGAGTTTCCTCAGGAGTCTCATGGAGTTACGCGAGGACGGCTGGGACAAGATCTTCGACACCAACTGCAAAGGCACCTTCCTGCTCAGCCGGGCCGTGGCCCGCAAGATGATGGAGCAAGGCGGCGGTCGGATCATCAACATCACCACGGTCGGCGCGGTGCGGGGCGGCGCGGGCATGGGCGCCTACCACGCCAGCAAGGCCGCGGTGAACATGCTGACCAAGTGCATGGCGGTCGAGTGGGCGGCGCACAACATCAACGTCAACGCCGTGGGCCCGGGCATGACAAAAACCGCTTTCAGTCAGCCTATTTGGGCCAACCCGGAGGTGGAAAAGCGGCTCTCCGGCCGGATTCCCAAGGGGCGGTTGGCCGAGCCCGAGGAGATCGTGGGCGCGGTCCTGTTCCTGTGCTCCAAGGACGCGAGTTTTATCACGGGCCAGACCATCTACGTGGACGGCGGGACCCTGGCCAACGCTTGAGGGAGCTTGATCGATAGGGTGCCGTCGGCGACGGAATGCGGCAACGGAAACCAGCCACCGGCGGTTGGCTTTTATCCAGTTATATAGCTGTTTTTATATAGAAAGAAAGGAAATGTTTTCACCGTTTCACGAGGTCCTGGGTAACGTGGCCCGGACGATCACCTCCTTTGCCGAGGCCGAGCAGCGGCCGGTGATTGGGGTGATGCCGGCCTACTTTCCCATGGAGTTGATCGAGGCGGCCGGGGGGTACCCGGTGCAGCTCTGGGGAAACAACTTGCCCCTTAGCCGCTCGGACGCGTATCTCCAGGCCTTTTGCTGCTCGGTGGGCCGGTCCGTTCTCGAGCTCGAGCTGATCGGTGGGGCATCCATGGTCAAGGCCTATGCCTTCACGTCCATCTGCGACACGCTGATCAATTTACGGGAGCTGTACCGTCGGCTTTTTCCCAAGCCGACCTTGGAGTTATCCATCCCCATCACCCGGACCAACGAGGCCCGGCGGGTCTATCTTAAGACCGTCCTCGACAGCGTCATGTGCGGGTTGGAGCAGGTCACCGGCACGAAAATCACGCCCGAGCGGCTGGCTGAGGCGAGCAAGCTGCATGCCCGCACCCGGGCCCTGCAGCAGGAGTTTTATTCCCTGCGCCGGGAGCGGCCGGGTCTGGTCTCGAATTACGACTTTTATGCCGTTATCAAAACCGGTTTCTTTCTGCCGAGAGACGAATATAATCAACGACTTGAGAGTCTGATCACCCAACTCGAAGGCCTCAAGGGGCCGTCGGAGCCACGGGTGAAGATCATCCTTTCCGGCATGGTCTTCGACCCAATCGCAGCCTATCGCATCTTCGACGAGCTGGGCCTTTGGATCGTGGACGACGATTTCGCCAACGGGTGGCGAACGGTCTCGAAGGCGCGGCTGGCCACGGACGACCTGGTGCAGGGCGTCACGGATTTCCTTTTTAATCCGGCGCCTTGCTGCTGTCTGTACAACCCGGACAACGACCGCCACCCCTACCTGGTGGCCAAGGCACGCCAGGCCGATGCGAACGGCGTCCTCTTCTGGTACACTAAATTTTGCGAGCCGGACGCTTTCGACCGCCCGCAGCTCATGGAGCGGCTGCGGGAGGAGGGCATCCCAGCCGGGCTCATCGAGATGGAGCTGTCCATGACCCACTTCGACGCCCTGCGCACGCGGCTCGAGGCCTTCCGCGAAATGATCGAGGGGTAATGCAAAACTTCGGCTTTCGGCCGCACTCATTGTCGGGCTTCGACTCGAAGTCCTCGAAATATAATAAATATTCCTGCGGCTTCGATCCTCGCCCTCCTCGATTTCGGCGCGAAATCCTGTGTTTTGCGGAGGCATTGATATCATGACCGATTTTCAGGCCGCTTCGAAGATGCGGGAGCTCATGGCCCGGTATTATTTCGAGGCCAAAACGACCAAGGAAAAGCCCATCGCCTGGGTCACCAGCGGCGCGCCGGTCGAGTTTCTGTATGCCATGGATATTCTTCCTATTTATCCGGAAAATTACAGCGCCATGTGCGGGGCGGCCAAGGTTTCGCTGCCGCTGATCGAAACGGCCGAGGCGGCCGGCTTTTCGTCGGACATCTGTTCCTATGCCCGGACCGACTTTGGCGCGGACCTGACCCGAGGCGGACCGGTGCAGGGGCTGCCGGCCCCCAGCTTTCTCCTGTGCTCCACCAACATCTGCAAGACGGTCATCAAGTGGTACGAAGTCGTGGCCCGCAAGTACCGGGTGCCGCTGTTCATCGTGGACACGCCTTTTTTGCATGACGGCCTGACCCGGGAATTGATCGACTATACCAGCATGCAGTTTGAGGCTCTGGAGCGGTTTCTCGAGGAATTTCTGGGCCGGCCCTTTGACCGGGAAAGGTTTCAGGAGGTACTCCAGGAATCTTATAAGGCCTCGAATACCTGGAGAAAAATCCTTGAATTGGGCAAGACGCGGCCCTCGCCCTTCAACAGCCAGGACACCTTTATCCATCTGGCGCCGATCGTGACCCTGCGCGGCACGCCGGAGTGCACGGCCTATTACCAGTTGCTGTACGAGGAAATCGCGGACCGGTCCAGGAAGGGGATCGGCTCCCTGTCGAAGGAAAAATACCGGGCCCTGTGGGACAACCTGCCCATCTGGTTCCGTCTCCGGCGTCTGGCCAATTTCTTCGAGGAACATGAGTGCGCCCTGGTGGTGGCCACCTACACGAACAGTTGGGGCGGTCTAGGCGACGATTACAACCCGTCTCGGCCATATGAAGGTTTGGCCCGGGCCTACCTGAGCCCGTACATCAACGCCGGTTTCGAACATCGGATCAATTACCTGGCCACGCTCGTCGAAGAATACAGCCTGACCGGGTTCGTCCTGCACTCCGACCGGTCCTGCAAGCCATACTCGGTGGGCATGTATCGCATGCAGGAGGAGGTCAGCCGGCTCACCGGACGACCCGGCGTGATCATCGAGGGCGACATGTGCGACCCGAGGGCCTATGCCGACGCCCAGGTTGAAACCCGGCTCGAAGCCCTGTTCGAGGCCATGGACGAGCTTTCATGAACTGGTATGCGGGCATTGACGTGGGCTCTCTGACCGCGGACGCGGTCCTTATCGACGAGGAGGCGAATGTCGTAGGATTCGCAATTATACCCACAAGTTACGACTCAATGGCCGCCGGGAGCGAAGCCTATCGGCTTGCCCTCGAGCGGGCCGGTGTTCTCGAGGATGAGGTTAGCGGGGTGGTCTCCACCGGGTACTCAAGGGCCCGGGTCCAGGAGGCTCAGGTGGCGCGGACCGAGATCTCCTGCCATGCACGGGGCGCCTTTCACATCTTCTCGGACGTGGCCACCATCATCGACATCGGCGGCCAGGATTCGAAGGCCATCCGGGTCGGACCTGGCGGCCGGGTCCTGGACTTTGCCATGAACGACAAATGCGCGGCCGGCACCGGGCGGTTTCTGGAGGTCATGGCCGGGGCTCTCGGAATCTCCTTGCCCGACATGGCCGACCTGGCCCTGGCCTCGACCGTCGAAATCACCATTTCCTCCACGTGCACGGTTTTTGCCGAAAGCGAGGTGGTCAGCCTGATCAGCCAGGGCCGGGCCCCAGCCGACATCGCCTCCGCCATCTGCCGGGCCATCGCCCAACGTACGGCCGGCCTGGCGGCCAGGGTCGGGATCAGCGACCGCGTGGTCATGACCGGCGGCGTGGCCAAGAACCAGGCCGTGGTCCGTATGCTCGCGGACAAACTCGGTTTTGGCATCTCCGTGCCCGAGGAACCACAGATCACCGGCGCCTTGGGCGCGGCCTTGATCGCCCGGGCAAACAGCGCGTCCTAAGGAGATCCAGGCAGGACCGTTGCCCAAAGCGACCTCAGCTCAAACGCAGGAGGCCAGACCGCGACGATTTGCAGCAACTACCATTGCCGCATCTCGCCTTTGGCGATACCTTAGGATAATACAATTCGCCGCTTCCTGCGGCCTGGAGACCGGACATGTCTAAACGCGAAATTGATACGATTCTCCTCGTTTATGACGGGGTCCTGAACGAATATACGTGCAGTAAAGAGTCCCTCGAACGGATTAAAGCCGCCGCGCCCGGGTCCCGGCTGGAGGTCCTCAAATCCGTGGACGAGTGGCCGGGTCGACGCGATGACCTGGCTCCGCGCGTTCAGGTAGTCTTCGGCCTTCGCCCGGCCCGCTGGTTTCAGGACATGCCCCATCTAAAATGGGCCCAGCAGACCGGCGCCGGTGCGAACTGGCTCCTGGACATGCCGGAGGTGGCGGCCAGCGACCTGATCCTGACCAACGCCTCGGGCGTGCACGCCATTCCCATCGCCGAGCACATCCTGGCCCTCATGTTCGCCCTGGCCCGGGTCCTGCATCTCAACGTGCGCTCCCAAGTCGAGCACCAGTGGGTCCGCCGCGGCCGGGTGCAGGAGCTGGACGGGGCCAGCCTGGGGCTCGTCGGGGTGGGCGCCATCGGCGAAAAAACCGCAGAAAAAGCCAAGGGCCTGAACATGAAAGTGCTCGGCCTCAGGCGCAACCCCGAACGCGGCTCTCCTTTTGTGGATGGCATGTACGGTCCGGACGGGCTGCATGACCTCCTATCCCAATCCAACTGGGTGGCCATTACCGCGGCCCTGACCGCCGAAACAAAGGGGATGATCGGCCGGGCCGAGTTCGCGGTCATGAAGGAAACGGCCTTCATCATCAATATCGCCCGGGGGCCGATCATCCAGGAACAGGCCTTGATCCGAGCCCTCGAGGAAGGCCGGATCGCCGGCGCCGGCCTGGACGTCTTTGAGGAGGAACCGCTGCCGGAGAATTCCCGGCTCTGGGACATGAAAAACGTCATCATCACCCCGCATTTCGCGGGCGCCTCGCCCAGGTACATGGACCGGTTGCTGGATATTTTCACCGAAAACCTGAGACGCTTTCAGGCGGGTCTGCCGCTCGTCAACGTCGTGGACAAAACCCTGGGCTACTGAGAGGGCAGCCTGAAAACAGACAACCGGTTTTCCCTGGCAAGCTAGGGACCTTGTTCCATAATACAGGCAAGACCGGGCCGGCTTCAGCGCCGGGAACGGCAAGCATTGCGAGGAATTAGCCATGGAAAACGCCTTTGTGACGCAGACCCTGCATTTCGAAAAGGGTGGACCGGAGTGTACCGAAGCCCTTTTGGAACATGCCAGTCGCCGGGCCAAGGAGCTTGGTATCCGAAAGGTCCTCATGGCCTCGAACACGGGCCGCACGGCCCGGGCGGCCATGAAGTATTTCGATCCGAAGGTCTTTGAACTGATCGTCGTCACCCAGGTGGCCGGTTTCACCGAACCCAACGAATCCAGGATGTCGAACGAGGTCTGGACCGAGCTCGAGGGGCTGGGGTTCAAAGTCCTGCGAGCGGCCCACGCCTTTGGCGGAATCGGGCGCGGGGTCCGCAACAAGCTGAAGACCTTCCAGGTGGATGAGATCATGGCCTTCACCCTGCGCATGATCAGCCAGGGGGTCAAAGTCGGCACGGAAATCAGCTACATGGCCGCGGACCGCGGCTTTATCCGCACCGACGAAGACATCATGACCATCGCCGGGACCGGCGGCGGGGCGGATACGGCCATGGTGGTGCGGCCGGCCAATTCCCACCGGGCCCTGGACCTGAGGGTCAAAGAAATCGTGGCCAAACCGTGGTCTCCGGTCTGAGAAAGCCGAAGGACCAGGCCGCGAGAAAGGGAGACGATATGCTGATACAAGGCTTTTCCAACTTTACCTTCGATGCCCCGGCCTGCCACCCGGGCGTGACCCTCTATCGGGCGGGAATCGCTTTCGATGTGGACGTCTCCCACCTGTTTCCCTACCTGAACGCCGTGGCCGAGGAGCCGGTGTATTACGAAAAGCCGCACTATATCCAGTTCCTATTCGAAGGACACCGCGTCGCCTTGTACCCGCGGGAAGCCGCCTTGGCCTCGTTTCATACCAGAGACGAGGCGTTCCGATTCATCGAGCGGCTCATCGCCTTTCTCAATGACATTGACGCCCGCAAGGGATCGCTGACGCCGAACCACAAGATGCACCAGCCGGTCAAGGTCATGGACGTGTTCAAGCTTCTGCCACGGACGAACTGCAAGGCTTGCGGACAGGCTACCTGCCTGGCCTTTGCCGCGGCGGTGAGCAAGGGCGAGGTCGAGCCGGACCTCTGCCCCGAGCTGGTGGACCCTCAGAGTCCGCAGGTCAAGGAGCTGCGCGCTCTTTTGCCATAACCTATCGAGACGGAAATGAAAAACTCCCCTCGTCGCGACCGGAAAACCTGCCCGGACGCGGGGGAGTTTTTACCAGAGGATAGAGGCCCGGCAGCGATCCGGGCCTGAATTGGTTCTATTGCCAGCCGGAGCGGGCGCCAGGACCGCCACTGGGCAGCGGACCGGACGGCCAGCGGAAGCCGAGCATCATGGCCGTGTTTACGTCCTCGGTCGTGGCGATGCCCTGCTTCACGATCTCCATGGCCTCCATCCGCGCGGCCCGCATGACCCGGTTGCCGATGAAACCGGTATCGCCGGGCACGTCCTTGACCCGGACCGGTGTCTTGCCCATCTTTTTGCTCAGGTCTTCAGCGAGTTTGATCACGTCCTCGGATACGTCCTTGGTCCAGATCACCTCCACCAGCTTCATGACATTGGCGGGGCTGAAAAGGTGCGTGCCGATGAAGCGATCCTTGCGATTTGTGACCGCGGCCAGATCGGCGATAGTGAACATGGAGGTGTTGCTGCAGAAGACGGCTTCCTTTTTTACGATCTTGTCCAATTCGGCAAAGACCGAGAGCTTCATGGGTTTGTTTTCAATGGCGCCGTCCGGCCCTCCGCCGATGGCCTCGATGATCAGGTCGCAATTCTTGAGGTCCTCGAGCTTGGTGGTGAATTTGAGGCGGGCCATGGCTTGGTTCACTTCCTCCTGCGTGTTCACCCCGCGTTCCACGCCCTTGTTCAGGCCGAAGCGGCCGTTCAGAATGGTGTTTTTCGATTTCTCGCAGATTTCGTCCTTCAGGTCGCGGACGATGACCGGGATACCGGCCAGGATGATCGACTGAGCGATTCCGCCGCCCATGACGCCCGCACCCAAAACGCCAATGAGTTTGATGTCTTCCAGTTTCATTTGCTCCTCCTTTCCCGTTCACGGGTATGACCGCACATTGTGGGGCTGGTGGACAAAGGAAAATGGCCGAACTACATAGTCTCTTCCGCCTGAATATCGGAATCTCAGCATAGCAGAATCTTCGAGGGAAAGCAATGTTTGCGCGAGGTCCTTTTTCGAGGAATAGGCCTTCCATGGACACGGATCGAAGGCTGCGGCGCCAGTCCGGTCACGACCCGTGGGTCTGGATCGTCTCCTCCAAAAGGCGGCGATAATAGACGTAATTCTCGAAAGGGATTTCGGCCCGCATCCTGCCATCGGCCAGGGGGATAAAGCCGCCGTCGGCCAGCAGGGGCGGGACCTTTTCCTCGATCTCCCGACGGATGGCCTCACGCCCCTGACGCAAGGCGTCCAGGTCAATACCGCCGATCAGCCGCAACCCACGCCCGAACTCCTCCCGAATGCCCCGATAATCCATGGCCTCCGGGTTGGCCTCACTGGCCCACAGGCAGTTGAATCCCCACTTGAGCACGCTCGGAATGAGCGCCCGGGTGTTGCCATAGGTCAGCCACACGATGGTTTCTACCCCGGAGCGGACCAACAGGTCCAGGATCGGCTGGTAGCTCGGCAGCACCAGGTCCTCATACATGGCCGGCGAAATCAAGGCCCGATCGTTGCCCCCGATCGGCTCGCCAAAAATGGCCGCGTCCACCGGCACCTCGGCCAGGACCTTTTCCGCCAGCCTGGCCGCGAACCGGCCCTGGATGGCCATGATCTCCCGCACGAAGTCCGGCGCGTCCTTGACCAGGTGCATGACCTCATGGAAACGCTGCCAGCCATCCACGCCCAGGGTGAGGAAAAAACCCTGGTGGATGCGAAGCATCACGACATGGTCCCGCGTCTTGAGGGACTGCCGCTTCTTGTCCCAATCCTTGGGCAGCCGTTTCGGGTCCTCTGGATCGAGTCGGCGGCCAAGGTCGCCAAGTTCGGCCTCCCGGTCCGGCCAGCGGGTCGGATAGGGTCTCGCATACAAGTCCGGCGCAATGTCCTCGCGGCGGTCGTAGTTGAACAAACTGGCCAGCGCCTTGCGTCGGCCCAAGCCCTGCCGGCGCCAGACCGCGAGCACCTCCTTCCGGATGCCCTCGTCAAAGCAGGGCACGCGATCGGGAGCGCCGTAGCGCATGGTTTCTCGAAATCGGTCTCGGCCGGTCATGATCAACCCCCTCCCTCAGCGCCCCTTCCATAAAAGCCGTTCGCCGTTATCATCAAACGGGACGCGCAACCTTCGGGTCTTCACCCAGCAATGCCTCCCAGATGCGGCGCGCGGCTTGCCCGTCCCACTTGGGTGGAACCTGAAAACGGCTTCGATCCGCGCGGAGCGCGCGGTCCAATGCCTGGAGGATGCCGGACTTCCGGTTCCCGGCCAGGATGTTGGTGCCCAGAGAGAGCGTCACCGGCCGCTCGGTGTTCTCCCGAATCGTGACGCAAGGCACACCCAAGGCAGTCGTCTCTTCCTGAAGACCGCCGCTGTCGGTCAGGACCGCCGCCGCATCTTTCCACAGATAGAGCGACTCTCTGAATCCCAGCGGAGGCAGGACGTGGACGCGCTCGGACAGCCGGACGCCATGATGCTTCACCATCTTCCGCGTGCGCGGGTGCATGGGAAACAGAATCGGAAACCGCTCGGCCGCCTCGTTCAGCGCCGCGGCGATCCCTTGGAACGTCTCGGCCTGGTCCACGTTCGAAGGCCGATGCAGGGTCAAAAAAAGATAGGTCCCAAGCCGATTCTTGAGTCCCGCCGTGGAAAAACGGGCTTCCTCGTCCGACTGGAGCCGTTCGAGCTGGAACATGAGGTTGTCGATCATCACGTTGCCGACGAAATGAATCCGCTCCTCGGGCCGGCCCTCCCGGCGAAGGTTTTCAACACCGCTTTCCTCGGTGACGAAAAATTCATCGGCGACGGCGTCGGTGACGATCCGGTTGATCTCCTCGGGCATGGTCCGGTCGAAGCTGCGCAGCCCGGCCTCCACGTGCGCCACGCGGATGAGGAGCTTTTTGGCCACGAGGCTGCAAGCCAGGGTCGAGTTCACGTCCCCGACCACGATCACCAGGTCTGGACATGCGGATTGACAGACTTTTTCGAAGGCGGTCATGATCCGGGCGGTCTGCACGGCGTGCGACCCGGAGCCGGCCTTCAAAAAGACGTCCGGCTCGGGAAGCTCCAAATCCTGAAAAAAGGTCTGGGACATCTCGTAGTCATAGTGTTGCCCGGTGTGAATCAGGCGGCAGACAACGCCGCCGCGCCGCCGCGCCTCCCGATAGATCGGGGCGATCTTCATGAAATTCGGCCGTGCCCCGGCCACAAGAAAGGCGACCAGCCCAACGGCCGTTTCCCCTGCCACCCCCTACCTCCTGTTTCCGCCCGGGGCGCTTTTCCAACCGAACCTGCGCGGGAACAATGCGATGCAAAGAAAGGCCGGACGCGGCTCCGCCGCGTCCGGCCCTCCCTTATGTGGACACGCCTCGCTCCCCGTCGCGGCCGGAAGCCGCGACAAAGGGCGTAAAAACTGCCCAGCCTTTCGTGTCTCTCAGCGAGGCTAGTTCAACCGAGCCACAAACACGCCGTTCCTGAGACCGGCCAGAGAAGTGGACATGCCGGCGTGGAACACATTCGCCGCGGTCATAGGAGTATAGGCTGTGCTGTCCGTGCCCTGGAAGAGCAAGGCGAAATAAATCCACTGGCCGGTGGCTTCAACGCTGGCGCCGCAGGCGATGGCGCCTGTGACCGGCGTGGCGGTCGGGAAGTTGGGCACTGCAAAGACCGATACGCCGTTAAAGGGATTGCGCTGGAGCTTCTCAGGCGGCACGATCTGCTCGACCTTCATGGATGGGGAGGTGCTGGCCGCACCATTCATCCGACGGCCGGCAACAGCAACATAGGCCGAAGCACCGTCGTTGTTCCAGTTCGAGTTAACATTATCAGCGATCCAAATATCGGAAATCGTAAAAGCTGAGACATTACCCACGGCGCCGTTACCGGCTAAGGAACCGTAGTAATCCACGGCCCGGGCCGTGGAGTTCTCGTCCTGGTTTTCGATGTTCTGCTCGGCCCAGAGGCTGGCAAAGGAAGCCAGCTCGGAGCAGCTCTGCCTGATCAGGCCATACTTGGAATCGATGTTGGCCCGCCACGCCCTGGGGACGATCACGGCCAGCATAATGCCGATGATTACGACCACCAGGAGAATTTCGATGAGAGTAAATCCCTTCTCCCTGTTCATCCTTTTCATTGACTACCTCCTCTTAGGTATCTATCGCTTGAAATGTATTAACAGAATCCTGCTCGTTTCCCGAATCCCTCGCGGATCACGGCTTTACGCGCGCCAGGAAGACGCCGTTGCGCAGCCCCTCCAGAGTGCCTGCGTCCTGGGCGGCATGAAAATCGGTGATAAGTTGGGAATCCGTGCCCAGGAAGACAAAGGCATAATAATTCCACCCCCCGCCTCCGGTCGCATCCGCAGCCGTCCCGCAACGAATGGCGCCGGCAATGATGGTCCCGCCCCCGGCACTCGCATCGTTCGAGGCGTTGAACACGCTGGCGCCGTTGAACGGGTTGCGGGGCTGTTTGTCCGGCGGCGTGATGCCAAAGACCGAGGTCTCCGGCTTCACCGGCACGCGGCCGGTGATGTCCACCCGCGTGGCGTTGTTGTTGTTCCAGTTGGACGATGTCGCAGCACCGGCACCGACCCAGGATGCAGCGGCCGGGGCCGTCAATGAAGCCAGATAATTGTTGAGCGTGGCCGTAGTTGCTGGATCCGCGCCCTCGATCTGGTTTTCAGCCCATTCCATGGCAAATGAAGACAGCTCTGAACAGTTCTGCCTTACCAGCCCGTACTTCGTGTCGATGTTAGCCCGCCACGCCCTGGGGACGATCACGGCCAGCATAATGCCGATGATAACGACCACCAGGAGTATCTCGATTAAAGTGAAGCCCTTACGTTTGTTCTTCCACCTCATGCACCACCCTCCTTTGCGCTTTCGGGCTGACGGGTGACGAAAATCCCCCGGCGGATGCCGTCCGGAGTGTCGGAATTCATCTGGCTCTTCCATTCCCCGCCCATGCCCGTAAAAATAAAATAAAACCCACGTTGTTTCTGGTTCAACGTGACCTCCACGCCCGAGACAAAATAAAGCAGACCGGGGTTTTTGCTCGGCGCCTTATTGTCGTTGTTGACAGGGTTGAAGTACGATACCTCGTTAAAGGGGTTTACCGGTGGTTGATTCGTGGAAGGCATGGTGGCCTCCACGCCCGCAAAGGCCGGGTCCCCGGTATACGTGTTGACCAACGGCCGGCTGGTAAAACCAGCCACCTCCGGATCCACGGGACCCATGAAAAAATCCACTATGGTGTACGGGCTGTCCTGCTTCTGCGCCTCAGTCTGCTGCTGGCCCCACTGCACCACGTAACTGGCGATTTCCGAAGCATCCTGCCGCACCAGGCTGAACTGGGCCTCCTGCCGCACCCGGGCGCCTCGCGGCAGAATCACGGCCAACAGCGTCCCCATGATGGTCAGGACCAACAACAGTTCGATGAGTGTGAAGCCTTCTGCCAAGCGCCGTTTCTTCACCCGTCTCTCCTCGTCCGCCATCGATGCAGCAACCCTCAAGCCCGCTCACCCCGGCCCAAAGCCGTTCGTGTCCTCGTTAGTTTACGGACGCAACCTGGCGAAAAAGATGCCATTACGCAGACCTGCCAGGGTGGCCGGATCCTGCCCCGCATGATAGCTCGCGGCCGTATTGGTGGTCACGGTCGAGCTGTCCGTGCCCTGGAACAGGAAGGCGTAATAATGCCACTGGTCCGGTGTGGTGCCCTCGGCGATCGTCCCGCATGCAATGGCCCCGGTAATGACGTTGCCGGTCGGATAGTTGCTCACGGCGAACACCGAGACGTTGTTAAAGGGGTTCCGCGGGATCTTTTCCGGCGGCACGATATCCTCCACCGAGGCCTCGGGCGCCAGGTTCTGGCCGGTGGCGGTCATGTTGCGGCCGGTGATCTCGATGGGGTTGCCCGTCCAACCGACCTTGTTCCAGTTGCTGGTGGTCTGGTTCGCCACCCAGGCGGCATTGGTGGCGTAAACGCCTACGCCGGTCAGGGTGATGAAATAGGAGTCGATCGTGGCGGTTGAGAATTGCTCAGACTGCGCCAGGAGTTGCTCCTCAGCCCACTCGTGCCCGAAGGAGGCCAGCTCCGAGCAGTTCTGGCGCACCAGCCCATACTTGGAATCGATGTTGGCCCGCCAAGCCCGGGGCACGATCACGGCCAGCATGATCCCGATGATGGTCACCACCAACAGAATCTCGATCAGGGTAAAACCTCTTTCCTTTTTCCATCGTGACATTCTTCCACCCTCCTTTTTAAAAAATTACTTCGTGGTTTGATAAATTTATCGTCTAGCTCCTGCGCATTGGCGCCAGGTACTGATTCACGTCACCCCCTTCCGCGACATGCCTTCCTATAAGTCCCCAACGGTCTTTCTTTATGCATTCCGACCAAACAAACGACCATCACTCTCCGGCCGTCGTCCCTCCCTTGAGCACATACGCTCCGCCGGAAGCCCCCTCCTCCTGGTCGTTGTACAGCCGGGCCACGAACACACCGTATCGGATGCGCGCCGGGTCCGTGTCCATCTCGCCCTTCCAGTAATTCCCGCGCTTGTTCGGCATGTCCGAGGTATAAAGCAGATAGAGGCTCAGGTATTCCTCGTCGCGGGGGTCCGGTTGTGCGGCCAGATAGAGCAGGCCGGCTTTATGGCTGGGTGCTCGCGAATCGTTGTTGGACTGGGAAAAGTAGCTGGTCCCGTTGAACGGATTGAGCGGCATCCGGTCCGGGGTGATCTGCTGGGCCACGACCCCGAAATCCGGGTTGCCGGTGTATTTGTCCGCCAGCTTCTTGCTGGTTACGCCCGCCTCGTCCGACGGGGTGACGTCCTGAACGAGGAAATCCTTGACGGTGAAACTGGTCTTCGGATTCTGGGCCCGGGCCTGCTCGTCGGCCCAGGTGACGATATAACTGGCGATCTCCGACCCGTACTGCCGGACCTGGCTGTACCGGGTCTCGGCCCGGGCGTTCATGGCCCGCGGGATGACCAAGGCCATGAACGAACCGAAGATGGCCAGCACCAGGAGCAGCTCAAGCAGCGTGAAGCCGAATTGTGAGTGCCTTCGTTTCTTCATCTTCGATCTCTCCCGGAATCCCTACTGAGCCAATCTGGCCATGAAGACCCCGTTCCGCGCCTGGTCAATGGTGGGGCTGAAGCCGCTGCCCATACCCGCGGTCCAGTCGTTAAACGGAGCCGCAACACCCGTGGAATCGGTTCCCAAGTAAACGAAATAGTAGTTCATCATGCCGGATGCTAGCGGGTACTCAACGACGACCAAGCACAGCACCCCAGCATTGTTGGCACTGCCATCATTGGGCACCATAAAATAAGACACGCCGTTGAAGGGATTCTTGGGCTTCTTGTCCTCGGGCATGATAGCTTCAACCGACATGGGGGCGGCCGCACCTCCCCGACAAACTAAAGTCGGACCTTGATTCCCCACTCCAGCATTTTTTATAGCCCAATAATTGTTTGTCGCGGTTTGTTCCCCCGTGTACCTGACCAAATCAGCTACGTAATTGTTCAGCCTGCAAGTATCCGTCTCCGCCTGCGCTTCGAGGTTTCGTTGCGCCCAGGTCATGCCCCACTGGCCCATCTCGGCCGCGGTCTGGCGGACGATGCTGTATTTCGTATCCACCTGGGCCCGGAAGGCCCTGGGGATGATAACGGCCAGCATCACCCCGATAATGGCCGCCACCATCAGGATTTCGATCAGGGTGAAGCCGACGGGGTTATTCGTTTTTTGCCGGAACATGCCTAATCGCATACGATTCACCTTCCAGACTTACTCGATGCCGCCGCCGGTGGGGGCGCCGGTGCCGACCTGGGTAGACAGGTCGGACACCAGATTGTATAGGGGCAGCAGCACGCCCATGACCAGGGCCAGGGCCACGCCGGCCAGGGCGAAGAGCAGGATCGGCTCCATCAGGGCCAGGGCCAGGGCGATGCGCCGTTCCAGTTCCTCGTTATAGTAATCGGCCACGTATTCCATCTGTTCCGGCAGGTTACCGGACTGCTCGCCGATGGCGATCATCCGCGTGACCATGTTGGGGACGTAGCGGACACCGCGCAGCGATTCCGAGAGGAAGCCGCCCTCGATCACCTGGTCCCGGCTGGCCTTGAGAAAGCGCTGAATCACCAGGTTGTTGACCGACTCGGTGGCCAGTTCCAGGGCGCGCAGGATGTTCATGCCGGCCGAAAGAAGCATGGAAAGGTAGCGCATGAAAAAGGCGACGCGAAGCTGAATCAGCACGCTTTTGAGCAGCGGGAAGTTCAATTCGACCAGGTCCACGTAATAGCGCGTGCGTTTGTTCCGCCGGGCCAGAACAAAAAGGAACACCAGAACGGCCACGACGATGACAATCAAGAGAGCATTGTTTTTCAGAAACGTGGAGACGCCCATGACCACCACGGTCACGGTGGGCAGCTTCACGTTAAAGTCTTTCATGAGTTGGAAAAGAGGCGGGAAGACGATGGCCAGGAACACGTAACCGGCCAGGAGCAAAGCCATCATGATGAAGGCGGGATACATCATGGCCTTGCGCACGTTCTTGACCAGGTCGTCCAGCCGCTTGTAATGCCGCGACAGATCGAAGAAGACGGCATCCAACGAGCCGGTGTTCTCCCCGATGGCCACCACGTTGGTATAGAGGGAAGGGAAGATGCGGGGACGCTTGGCCAGGGCGTCGGACAGGGTCTCGCCGGCCTGAATGTCCAGGATGATCTCGCCGATGACCCGTTGAAACCGCTTGTTCTCCATGTCCTGCCGGATTTCCTCGAGGGCGGCGATGAGCGACACGCCGGCCCGAAACATGACCCCCATGTTGTTGCTGAAATCGATCAGATCGCGGCGCTTGACCCGGCCGAGCTGGATCTGTTCCAGCACCCGAAAGAAGGTGAACCCGCCGGCTTCTCGGGATTCGAGCAGATGCAGGCCGGAGGACCGGACCAGGGAGGCCAGTTCGTCTTCCGAGCGGGCGAAGCGGACGCCCTTGACCAGGGCGCCACGGGCATCCGCGGCCACAAAGCTGTAATCAGGCATAGAGGCGTCTTCCGTTTTGAAACTTTTCCCGCAGCGAAGGCAGGCTTCTCGCCGGCCTCGCCGTCCGAGTTTGTTTAGGTGACTCGGACCACCTCCTCCAAGGTGGTCATGCCATCCAGAACCTTTCTCAGACCGTTCTCGCGCATGGAGACCATGCCTTCCTTATGCGCTTCCACGAAAAGCAGGTCAGCAGAAGCCTTCTCCGAGATGAGCCGGCTGATGTGCGGCGTGACCTCGAAAATCTCGAAGACACCCGTCCGACCGCTATAACCGGTCGCATCGCACTTTTTGCAGCCCTTGGCCCTTTTGATGGACTTGCCCGCTCCGGCCCAATCCGAAAGGCCATAGCGGGACAGCTCTTCCGCATCCGGGACGTATTCCTCCTCACAATGGATACAGATCACCCTCACCAGCCGCTGGGCCACCACGGCGCGCATCGAGGAAGGAATCAGGTAGGGTTCGACCCCCAGGTCCAGGAGCCGGGCGATGGTGGAGCTGGCGTCGTTGGTATGGATGGTGGACAGGACCAGGTGCCCGGTCATGGCCGCCTGGAAGGCGATCTTGACCGTTTCCAGGTCGCGGATTTCGCCCACCAGGATCACGTCCGGGTCCTGGCGCAGGAAATGCCGGATGGCCATGGAAAACGTGAGCCCGGACTGTTCGTTGACCTGGGTTTGCTTGATCAGGGGCAGCCGATACTCGATCGGGTCCTCGATGGTCAGGATGTTCTTCTCCAGGGCGTTGATCTCCCGGAGCATGGAATAAAGCGTGGTGGTTTTACCGCAGCCGGTCGGCCCGGCGGCCAACACGATGCCATGCGGCTTGCTGGCGAGTTGGCGGACCTTGGTCTGAGCCTCGGGGCTCAGCCCCAGGTGCTCCAGCCCAAGAATGATATTGGCCTTGTCCAGGATTCTCAGCACCACGTTCTCGCCGTTGTCCGAAGGAGACGTGGAGCTGCGGATGTCGATCTTGCGGCTGGAAAATTCGTACGAGATATTGCCCTCCTGGGGAAGGCGGTTCTCGGCGATGTTCAGAGCGGACATGACTTTCACGCGGGTGACCATAGCGACGTGCAGGTTCTTGGGCAGGATGAACCCTCGCCGCAAAATACCGTCGATGCGATAGCTGACCCGCGTGATGACGTCCTCGGGCGTGATATGCACGTCGGTCGCGCCCAAGCGAATGCCGTTGTTGAGCAGCAGCTCGATGAGGCGGATGATGGGCGGGGCGGCTTCGCCCTCGGCGATTCCGCCGGTCAGGGCGGCGGTGACGTTCCGGTCGATCTCCTCCTGGATGGATACGCCGACTTCATAATAAACCTCGATGGCCTCCATGACGCTTTCGAGGTCGGCCGCCCAGATGTCGATGGTCATGCCCGTGATCCGGCGCAGGGTGTCCAGGGCCACCACATCCGTGGGGTTATCCATGGCCACCTGGAGGATATTTTCGTGTAGGGCGAAGGGGACCAGCCGGTACTTCTTGGCCAGATCCTTGGGCACCGTCTTGATGGCGTTCGGGTCGACCGGGGTCTGCCTCAGGTCCACAAAGGGCAGGTCCGACGAGTAGGCCATGGCCCGGGACAGGTCCTTGCGGCTGACGATGCCCAACCGGACCAGGACGTTGCCCAACAGCTCGCCGGTGCGCCGCTGTTCCTGCAGGCCCAGCTCCAGCTCCTGAGGATCGACGATCCCCTCTTCAATCAACACCTCGCCTAAAAGCTTCATGGATCGCCTCGACTCCTTCCCGACCGGAATCTCGGGCCCCGCGTTACTGCCGGGTCGGCTCCAAGATGATGTTCATGCTGATCGGGGTCCGGCCATAGCCCACCCCGACGTTCGACCATTTGTATTGCAAGGGCACGGTCTGGGCCGCATAGCCCTGGCTCGTGGCATCGAAGTACAGCCAGCAGTCATAGACCTCGCCCGGGCGAAACTCGAAGTCATAATCCCCGGCCCGGCTGCTGGTCGCCACCAGAAATTCAATCTGGGACGCCCCCTGGCCCGCCTTCGGAGCACTCGCGGTTTCGGGTTTCACCGTCCTCTTGATCAACACCACCTTGCAGTTCTCCACCGGCAGCGTCGCAAAGTTCGTCACCCGGCCGTACACGTAAAACTTCATGTCCGCAGGAGTCCGCTCCCAACCCGTCTGATACCCCGGCTTCGGGCCGCAGCCGAAAAGAAATGCGCCGGCCAAGATGAACATGACTGCAAAAACCATCTTCTTTCGCATGGAATCACCTCGTTTTGTCTAGTGCGGTTCCTGGGCGCCGTTTCTCCCCCGGCCGAAGGCGGCTTCCTTGGACAACCCCCGGCAAATAGAAAGGTCGGACTACGGCTGCTGCGTGGACCGGTCGGCCCCCGTACGTTCACTGTCCATTCGGTTTAAAAGACGAATGCGGTTCTTGATCCGCCCAGCCAGCTCGCGGTCCCCCCGCACCCGCTCGATCTCCAAACTCCGCTCATAGCAGGCGATGGCCTCTTGCCAGCGTTCCTTTTTCTCGAGCGCGCCGGCCAAGGCCAGCAGGACTTCGCTGTTCTTCGGGGAGACGGCCAGAATCTTCTGATAGTAGGTCTCCATCTCGGTCAGGTCCCCGCGAAGCTGCGCCAGATAAGCCAGATTATTCAAGGCCGTCTCGCTGCCAGGATCGATCTGAACCGCCTGCAAGAACCATGCGCGGGCCCGGTCGTACCGCTTTTGTCCGAGTTCGACGTTCCCCAGGTTCACCAAAACGCTGACGTCCCCGGGAGCCAGGCTCCGGGCGCGTTCCAAAATCCTCCCCGCATCCTCGAACCGGTTCTGACGAATGTAGACGGCGGAAAGGTTCGTCAGCATCTTCACGTGATCCGGCATTTCCTTGAGACCGGCCAGGTAGTATGTCTCGGCGCCGGTCCAATCCCCATCCCGCTGAGCCATCTGTCCCAATTGAAAATACTGGGTGGCGGTGCGCGCGGCTGGAGACGGCAAGGCGGGAGACGGCTGCGCCGTCGACTTTTCCCGGGCCGGCGGGGCTGCGGCGGCCTGCGGCCTCCGCGAGGAAACCGCCACCGGGGACGGAGCCGCGGTCTCCGCCGGGGGGGAGGATGCCTTGACGGCCGCCGCTGTCTGGCTGCGCTCTTCCACCATCGGCCGGGAGCGGACCACGGCCGTTTCCATCACTGGCGCGGCCTTTTCGACCGACTTCGCCGCAGGGGACTCCTCAGCCGAACGGGCTAGGATCTTCACCTCGGGAGGCGCAATTTTCTTGACCGCCTCAAGCGATTCCAGCCGGGAGGGAGGGGCTGCGGCCAAGACCTTCTGAGCCGGCGCAGCCGCCGGGGCCTGGGCCGGGGTCGGGACTGGTCTCGGCGCCTGAGCCGCGGATTGAAGCGGAGGTTGGACCGCGGCACCTGCCGGAGGCGCGGGAGAGGTTTGAACCGGGGCAGAGGCCGGGACTTCCCGAGGCGCCTGAGCCGCGGTTGGGGCCGGGGCCGGGGCCGGAACCGCGGCTGGTGCCGGAGCTTGAGCCGCGGTTGGTGGCGGGACCTGGCCGGAGGTTGGTGCTGGGGCCGGGGCGGCGGGCACGGCGGCGATACGGCCCGTGACCGCTGGGGCCGGGGCCGAAGGCGCCTGCGGACCGGTGGAGCGGCTGAAAAAGACGAGACCGACGGCGGCCACGACGATGAGGCCGGCGGCGAGCGCCAGGTAGGCCGCACCTCTTCGGCGGGGGCGGCGGCTGCCGGTCAACGACGGCGGCACCGCGCTCACCTGGGACAGATGAGGCGCCTCCTCCTGCGTCTTTTTCAGATACTCATTGACCAGGCTCATGGTTTTACGATCGTTGGCGTCAGCGTGATCACCAGCTCCGTTTTTGCTTTGGACTTGGTCTGATAAGAGAACAGAACCCCCAACACGGGGATGTCCTTCAGGAACGGGATGCCGGTCACGTTGTCGCGGCTCGATTCTTGGATCAATCCCGCCATGATCACGGTGGAACCGTCCGGGACCTGGATGATGCTGTCCGAGCCGCGCACGTTGATGATCGGAACGTCGAAGGGGTTTCCGTCGAACACGAAGCTTTTCACGCCGACTTGATCCGTGACGATGGGCACGATGTGCAGCGTCACCGTGCCGTCGTCGCTGATCTCCGGAGTGACGCCCAGGCTCAGACCCGCCTGGGCAAAGGCGATCGAGGGCACGGCAAAGGAGGCCGTCGTCGTGGTGGCGGGCACGACCATCCACTGTTGGTAGGGGATGGTCTGGCCCACGTTGAGCACCGCGGATTGGCCGTGCATGACGTTAATCCGGGGGGAGGAGATGACGTTGACCACCCCTTGCGTGGCCAACGCCTCGAGAAATACTTTGCCGTCCGTGCCCGTGACGTTCAGGGTAAGGGCCGCTGCTCCGGTGGTCAAGGTCTGCGCGATGGCGGCGGTCGTGTGGCGGGCGCTGGTGACATAACTCCAGTCGATCCCGAACTGGTGGTCCTCGTTCAACGAAACCTCGATAATTCGGGCTTCGATGACCACCTGCCGACGCAAAGAGAGCTCCAACCGGTGCAGATACTCCTCGACGAGGTCCAGATTTTCCCGGCGGTCGGTGACGATGATCGTGCCGGTCAAGGGGTTGATCTGGGCTCGGCCGGCTTCGGAAAGCAGGCCGCCTTTGGCGCCCGCTCCGGCGCCCTCGCCCGGGGAAAGGGCGTCCTTCAACTGTGCCCAGACATCGACCTGTTCCGACTTTGATTCAGAAGTGATGGAGAAACTTCCGGTCAGGGACCCTGAGGACGAGCCGCCGCCACCGCTTCCACTGCTACCTCCTCCAGCTCCCCCGCCGCCAGACCCGCCCAGCACGTTACCACCCAGGCTGGAACTGGCCGTGTTGTAAAAGACCGGAAACTCGAAGCGGAAGAACCGGGTTTCCAGGGCCTTCACCCTCAGCACGTTGCCCTCGATGACATAGAAGTAGCTATAGGCCGTAAACACGAGGTCCAGGGCCTTCCTGAGGGAAAGGTTGCTGATTTCCACCGTGACCGGCTCCAGCGGGTTCACCCCTTTTTCCAGGACCAGGTTGAGTCCCGCTTCCTTGGTCAGGCCCATAAGCACGTCCTGGAGGGGAGCGCTACGCGCGGACAAGGAAAAGATCTTGCTCTCAAAGGGCAATTTTTCTTCCGCCGCCACGCGCGGTTGCACCTGAGCCAGAGGCTGAAGGAGCGCCGCCGACCTGGCCGCCTGTTTCTGCAAACGCTCCGGCACCGGCATCATCTTTTGCGCCGTTGGCCGCGGCGGCGGGTTGGCGGTGGAGCAGGCAGCAATGAAGGCCAGCATGGTGAGAGACACCACGACGCATATTCCTGCCATCTTCTTGGATGGTTTTCCTTGCAGCGCCAACCTAGACCTCCTTCGTGTTGTGAGTGCCGAACTGAACTGCGCGTTTGATGGTGTAACTGCTTTCTGGTCTTGGCATCAGGGATATCGGCCCATGCCCGAAAGCCGGCTCCCCAGAATCCGCGGCCCGGCCTTAGGCCGGTCGCCGGCGGTCTTTCATGGCGTCTTTTCCTGGGGCGGTTTCAGGAGGGGGACGAGCTTTTCCATCAGCCTCTGAAACGCCTCCTGCTGGGCCATCCCTTCGCTGGTTGCCTTTTCCTTTTTGCCCTTTTCCGCACGCTCTGCCTTCTGCAGAACTTCCTTCTTTTCTTTTTCTGCCTTCAACTTCTCCGCCAGATAGGCGTAGCTGATCTCCCCTATGGTCAGCCGGGTTTTGCCCTCCGGACCGCTCAGAATCACCGCACCCTTCTCGATTTTGCTGACCCGGCTGCCCATGAACTTATCGCCTTCAAATACAAAGGCATCGTTGATCACGGCCATCTTTTTGCGCTCGCCGATGAGGATCATCTTGAGCTGGGGCGGCTCGCTCTTCTCTTCCGGGGCAGCGGCGGCGGTGGTCGGCTGAGCCGCCGGCTTTTCAGGAGGGAGCGTCGATTCGCCCGGCCACAGGAAAGGATTGCGGCTGACCTGCCGCGTGGCGCTTAGAGCGAGCGAACCTTGTTCCGTGGCCTTGATCTGGGCCAGGGTGGCCGCCACCACGTTGCGATTCACGGCCGGCGCGCTCTCTTTTCCCGCGGGCAACGGCTCGACTGCCGGCAGCGTCGGCTGCATGGCCGGCTTGACCACATAGACGTTGGCTGCACCCAAGAGGGCGAGGAGGACGACGGCCACGGCCCCGATGGCGAGGACGTTCTGGTTGATCATTTGCCCTCCTTCTTGCCCGTTGCGGACGGCGGCTCGAACTGGAGCCGGGCCGGAATCAAAAGAGATACGGTGATCTTGGCCTTGGTGTTGCCGCCCTTGGTCCGCGTGGCGGAAAAGCCGGTCACCTGCAACGGAAACCGCCGCTGGTCCACAAAGTGACTGAGGAAGGCTTCCGCGACGGGAACCTTGTCGAATTCGTAAGTGAAATCGAAGGTGCTCTCGTGCAGCGGGATGGGCTTCTGCAGGAACTTCTGGCCGCGCAGGGCCACTTTTCCACCCGCTCTCTGGAAGGCGGGGGACTGGATGTAGTCCAGGAATTCCACGAAACTGGCCTCGGGGTCTTCGAATCCGGCCAGGAGGGTGGGTGGGATGCTGCGGATGTCACTCCTTAAACGGTCAGATTCCTGGTCCAGCTGCGCCTTCTGTACCTTCAGCCCCTGGTTCTCCGACTCCAGGGCGGACAGACGCCCGTCCAGAAAGGTGATGCTTTTCCGCAACGCGTCGCCGAAGAAGAGCGCCTGAGCCAGGAGGAGAATCAAGACGATGATGACAATCGGCTTAAGATTCATGAGCCATCCTCTGGGGTACCAGTTTGAGGCCGATCTTGAAGCTGAAGACCTTGGTCACCTCGGCCAGTTCCCGGGGCGTGTATTCCACTTCGGTCACGTCGAACAATGGCGACATCTGCAGGCGCTCCCCGAACTCCCGGAGCACGCTCAGTCCCTGTTCCCAGTTGTCGGCCTGAATTTCGCCGGCAATCTCGGTATCCAGCACCGGACCCTCGACCCCTTGCCGACCGGCAGGTTCCTTCAGGGCTACCGTGTTCAGCACGATGTTTCCCGGAAGGATCAAGGCCAGTTCGGAAAAAATCCGGTTCCATGCCGGCCGGTTCTCGAAGGTATCCTCGTAAAACCGTTTCCAGCCTTCAAACGGCCGGAGCTTGTCCACCTCGGCCTGTTTCTGGGAAACGTCCGCTTGAAGCTGTTTAAGCTCGGTATACTTAAGATGGTAGTCCGTGATCCGCGCCTGCTTCCGGTTGTAAAGCTGGAAATCCCAGATGACGGCCGCCGCCGCCAGCAGCACCAAGATCACCACCGCTGCCGCGTACAACACATCCGCCTTGTGGCGGCCAACCGTCTCCACGGGCAGGAAATTGAAGGCGGCCGGGACAAAAAAGTTGCTCACCACATGGAAGCCGAGGCTCGTATCCTCGTCCTTCATGTTCTGGATCAGACTGGTGGACAGACGGAAACGCTGATCGGGCGGCACGCCGAAGGGGACATTGGCCTCCAAAAGCGCCTTCAGGCGCGGCGGGCCCAGAAAATAGATAACGCCGGGCACGCCGGACCGAAATTCCTGCTTGAAGAAGGTCGTCGTCCGCGAGATCTCGCGGGAAAGCTCTTCTGAAAAACGCCGCGCCTCTTCCGGGTCGGCGTCCTTTTGTCCGCCGGACAGACCCAGGGGCAGGCTGCGCGCCATTTTGACCTGGCCCTTGGAAGAGCCGATGACGATCATGGTCGACTGCTCGCCGACCCAGGACACGATGAAATCCTTTTCCGGTTTGTCCGCCTGGACGACGGCCGAAGCCAAGGCCACGGGCAAGGGAGAAATGGCCTTGACCTTCTTCATCACCCGTTCCAAGGCCGACCAGATGGGGGTCAGGTCCTCGTCGTGCACGGCGATGTAGGCCACCCGGGTGCGGGGACCGCCGCTTTCCAACACGTCCTCGAGGGTCTCGAAGCGGACTTGGATAGAAGCGGAGGCTTCGGCCTTTTCACGGGCGGCCTGCCGAACCAGGTTGGGCAGGTAACGCTTGGCCACCCGGGGGAGGGTTTCCCATTGATAAAGCGCCGTGGGAAATTCGCCGCAGAGGTAGATTTCCTCGGCCTTCTGGCAGACGGCGATCAAGGCCTCCTCGGTCGCAGCGATTTGAGGAGTCGAGGTTCGGGGAAACAACCCGCCCGCTTGCCGGTCCACCTCGAGGTAGTGATAGATGCCGTCGATGTAGGTGACGCTCAGAATCCGCTTAGCCAAGAACAACCACCTTTCGTCTGTGCACCGAGGTCAGCGATCCATCTCAAAAGAGGCACCCGGCGATGAGCGCCTCGCCAACCAAACCGATGCCTCGATTGTTCTCCTGGCGATACTGCCGTGGGGCCAGCCTTGCTTTCCAATGTCGTCGTTATATCTCGCCGACAACCAAATGTCAACCAAATTCCTTAAATTACTTGTATTTTGTTATGAGCTTTCGGCGCATCCCCATTCCTGGCCGTCTCTCGGCCCACGGCCCTCACAATCCATTGAAATTAAATACTTTTCCAATACCCCCCCGCCCTTTCTCCTGAATCGCCAGACCCTAAGACCGGCTCAGCGGCTGGAAAGCTTCACCAGTTCTTCCACATAACCGGTGATCTCCCGAGCCCTGATGGCGTCTTCCTCCCACTCAAGCAACTTTTTCCAGGCGGCGATCGCCTCGGGCAGGCGCCCGAACCGCTCGTACAAAATGGCCACGTTGTAATAGGCTTCCTTGAAATACGGGTCCAGGCGCAGCGCCTCCTGGTAGTGGCGCATGGCCTGGTTATACTGCCCGATGTTCTCCTGGGCCAGGGCCAGGTTGTAGTGGGCCTCGGGCATGGCGGGCGCCTCCCGAACCGCGCCTTCAAAAGCATTCACCGCGGTGACAAAGCGCCCGATGAGAAAGGCGCGATACCCTTGATCGAAAAGTTCCTGGGCCTTTCCGCCCGGCTCCAAAGCCGCCTTTTGGCTGTAATACGACCGATACCACTCGACGCGGCGGATGTAATTCTGGGTCTCGGAAAACGGCGGCACCCCGCCGTAGGCCTCGACCCGACCCGGCCCGGCATTGTAAGCGGCCAGGGCCAGAGCCACGTCGCCGAAACGGCTGAGCATCTGCCGGAGATAGCGGGCCCCGGCCTGGATGTTCTGATGCGGGTCGAAGGGCGCGGTCAGGCCCAGCCGGCGGCCGGTCTCGGGCATGAGCTGCATCAGGCCCTGGGCGCCGCGCGGCGAGACGGCCTGCGGATCGAAGTTCGATTCCGCCTTGATGACAGCCAGGAGCAGCGGGGAGGGCAGATTGTGGTTCCGGGCCTGCCGGGCCACGATGTCGCCATACTGGTGGCTGGCCCCGGCCGGCCGGTGAAAACCCTCGGGCCGCTTCAGCGTGGTCAGCAGGATGCGGTAGGCGCCCTCGGACGGCGGCCGGTCGGTAATGTGCACCGCGCCGGTTTCGTCCGTGTAGCTGTAGATGGCCGCCGAGGCGCCGGAGGCCAGGGCGGCCGCCAGGATAAAAGCCAGCCCGGCCGCGGCCAGGACGCCGCGGCATCGCGGCTTTGTTCGTGGGAAGGAGACCCCCATGTCGCTCGCTTTATCCCGGAAACCCGCTCCCTGGCCCCATCGGCCTTGCGCCGGCCTCAAGGGATGATGTCGTCAGCATCACCCGCGGTGCCGTTCGGGCCCATCGAGAAAAATTTATGGTAGCGTGGGTCGCTAGTATTCGTGACATTAAAACTTTCGGAACTACAAACAGGGCGTGGAAGGGGTGGAAGAGTAAGAGGAGCGCACCCCCACTGATACGAGTTGCCCCAGGGGTCGGTCTGGTAGACTGTACTTAAAGAAAATATCTGTATTATCGCGGTGATCGCGTTTGTAGTTGTAACAGGGCAACCATAGTTATCCGTTTCAATGTTATCTAAAGTGGATGTGCCGCAGTTGGGGTCGCCATAGGTGGGGTCGTTTGTTAGGGAAGAAGGCGGACAGCCGGTGCTGCCATTGGGAGCATGCACACAACCGTTTTCATCCACAGTTCCATCCGCGTCATTGTTTATGCCCTGATAAACCGCGTCCAGGGCCGAGACCTTGGACTGCAGGACCTTCAATTCATCGAGGGCAATCTCGACCGCTTCCTGGGAGACGTCAATGCCCAACACGATATCGTCCCCGGCGATATTAATGTTTGTACCCGTGATAGTTGAATCGGCTCTGCCGTTCGGGCCGCTGCTCACCAGGATCGCTGCCACCTTCTTTGTGAGTACGCCATTCACGGTCAAGCCCACAATGTTAAGGGGAGACAGCACGTAGTATCTAAAGGGCGTTCCCCAGGAATCATAGCGGTACTTGGCCTCCATGTTGAATTCGGTCGAACCCACGGGCACGGTCCGATCCTGTCCGGCTGGCTCCTGAACCAAACCCCCGGTCGCCACTGGCAGATTCTCGCTGTTCCGGTAGGTGGCCTTGGCTTTGGCCGCGATCTCGCTCATCCGGCCCTCGGTGTCGCGCACCTTGGCGGCGTTCCGCACCGAACCGGACAAGACGATGGCAAAGGCCGCGATGACGCCCATGATGACGATCGCCAGGAGTAATTCAAGCAACGAGAAGCCTCTCCGCGGATGCCTTTGTCTCCCTGCCATGGCTGGTCACCTTTCCCTTGGGGTTTCGCCCAAATAGCCTCGATTGGCCTATCTTATCTTTATCCGGCCAGACTGACAAGAAAATTTTTGTCTTTAGAAAATGCTCTCGATGACGAAAGGTTATTTCTTCATCGGCACCCAAGCCCGCCACGATAGGGGTCGGGAAAGGCCGATGGCCCTCCCCGCCCTCCGAACCGTGCGTGCGGTTCTCCCGCACACGGCTCTCCAGTCGGTGGTTTCAACATCGTGATCGGCTCGCCAAGACTCGGACCTCGGT
>Ga0315282_10003302_pt1 | contig 29002 bp, 29 predicted proteins | sample YL17G07_20_MG_FD_203693 | JGI IMG/M metagenome (GOLD analysis project Ga0315282, IMG submission 203693) | Sediment microbial communities from Yellowstone Lake, YNP, Wyoming, USA - YL17G07_20 | ecosystem: Environmental > Aquatic > Freshwater > Lake > Sediment | place: USA: Wyoming | collected... | reverse complement strand
ATTACCATCACTTATCATAACCCACACTTGGTTGCATCCATTCGACCAGAGAAGTATTCAATTCACAGACATGTCAAAACGACCCGAAGCTACCTCGACAGATTCACTTTCCGGATAGGTTCTTAGTAGCCGGGGCCCTAACGTTCAGGAGGGGCATGATCATGTTGACAAGTACTCTAAATGGAGTGATTGTCCGCATTCGTGCCGATAGGATTCATGGCGATTCCGATCTACGTGGTCGTAGGCGCAACCCTTGAACTATTCTGCCTGAGATCATTTTCCGTACTGTTTCGACCGTCGAGTGCTTTTGTCGCAGCAGGTGTGGCCAATGCGATTAGCGTTCTCTTGATCGCGATGCTAGCTTTTGGTTTGAGGAATCCCTTGGTGCTGATCCTTGCCGTTGGAATCGGATTTCTGGCTGGGGGATTCGGCGGTACGATAGCTTCAGCAACGGCGTCAAGGATCCGTGCTCTCTCTTACTCGGACAAGCTAGGACCGTCTTCGAACAAGCGCTAGACCTCTGCCGACATTGCCCGGTGATCACATGAACGCCATAGTATACGGACCAGTCGGGGTAGTCCGCTCGCCACTCAAGGAACCCTACGGTGCACCGATTCAGTCGGTCGCTGCTCGTGATATTGAAGGTGTGGTTGAAGTATTCCCTGAATACGCTGAAGGGCTTCGTGATATTGAGGGATTCTCACACCTCATTCTGATCTATCATTTCCATCTCAGCAACAAGCCTTCTCTGATCGTTAAGCCCTACCTTGATGATGAGACGCGTGGGATCTTCGCCACTCGGGCACCGGCTCGTCCCAATCCTATTGGAGTATCTGTGGTGCGTCTTGTAAGAGTTGATGGAACACGGCTTCATGTTACAGGCGTGGACATCTTGGATGGCACACCTGTGTTAGACATTAAACCGTACGTTCCACAGTTTGACGCCATAGAAGCGGAGAGGATAGGGTGGCTCAAGGGTCGCATCAATATGGTTGACGATACAAAGGACGACGCCAGATTTCAAAAATGATGGGCGATTCTTTTCGACGCGCATCCAGTGCGAGGTTAGAGGGTTCCTCCCTTGCGATTCGCGCCTTTTCTCCTCGGTTTTCGCCCAACTAGAATGACTTGATGAAGAACCAGCTTGAGACCAGCAATCCAATGGCGACCACACAATAGTGTACAAGCCGAGGGTTCACATGTTTGGCTGAGCGCGCGCCACCGTAGCCACCAATAATCGCACCCGTGGCCATGAGAATCGCTAAAGGCCAGACTACCAAGCCTCTGAGCGCGAAGAAGAAAAACGCTGTAATGTTGATGATGGCAGCGAGGGGGGTCTTGATCGCGTTCATCTTGTGTATGTCGCGCAGACCCATGACGCTGAAAGATCCCAACATTAGGATGCCTATGCCTGCTCCGAAGTAGCCGCCGTATGTGGCGACGAATAATTGGAATAGGACCCCCCCAGATTCGTCCAAGAGTCGTCACGTGTTCTTCATCAGCGGGATTGTTACCGAGCTTTCGTGCAATAATGTCGCGTGAAGCAAGCAGCAGAGTAGCGAAGAGAACCAGGAATGGGACGACGTGTTTGAAGGTCTCTGCTGGCGTGATCACTAGAATCACGGCACCAAGAAGACCACCAACTAGGCTGGGAATAGCGAGCATGACAAGCAAGCCGCGCTGGACTGATGTGTCCTTTCGATAACCGAGTGCGCTGCTGAACGAACCAGGCCACATCGCAGCTGTGTTCGTCGCGTTGGAGACTATCTCTGGTTCGCCGAAGGCCACAAGCGAGGGAAAGGAGACGAGGGTGCCGCCGCCAGCCACAGAATTGATGGCGCCAGCTACCATCCCTGCAAAGAAGAGGCCTACCAAACCCGCTAGATCGCTCATTTGAGTTGCGCGGCTCCATCCCATTTACTGCTGCAATACTTGAACTTGCCCAGCGCCACCAGCGGCTTCGTAGTACTCAGACAACACGGATCTGCCTATGCGATGCTCGCTAGTTTGATCTATCGCGCTCGGATTGCCAGAGGCTTGTCCTCTAGCTGATCTCGCAGGGTTATTGCGTATAATGCTAGATTCTTGCTGACAGCCAAGTGTCTATGTCGGCGAGAACACTTTCCTTGCCAATCTCGTTGAGGCTCTCGTGGTAGAAGCCGTCGTAGACTTTCAGCGTCTTATCAGAGCCTTTGATTCTCTTGTACAGTTCCGTCGCCACAGTTGGGTCAATGATTCCATCGGCGCCCCCCTGTATTATCAGGCAAGACAAAGTGAACTCGTCTGCCAACCGCATAGTCTCTTCCTGTGCCCGACGATATTCGGTGAACCAACGTGCAGTAGCAACCTTATGGACCAGTGGGTCTTCCACGTACTTCTTCACAACTTCCTTGTCATGTGAGAGGAGGTTCGGGTCCAAGCCCGTGCCAGTCGTGAAGGTCGGCATAATCCTCGAGAATGTCCTGCCCATGAAAGCCGTCACGGGTGAGATCTTCATCTTCTCCCTCAATGCGGGGCCACTCAGGATCAGGCCATCAAGGTCGCTGGGGTGCTTCTCAGCATAGAACATAGCGATCAGTGCGCCGAGACTAAGTCCCAGAAGGAAAGTCCTGACCCCGGGAGAGTGGTCTTTCGCGATTCGTATCATCTGACCTAGATCGGCTAGGTAGTCATCGAAGTTGTCTACGTGCCCGCGCTTTCCATCGGACTTGCCGTGTCCGCGATGGTCACAAGCCCATACGGCAAGATTCCTCTTAGTAAAGTAGTCTGCCAACTGGGCGTATCGACCGCCATGCTCGCCTATCCCGTGAGCTATCACGAGCACGGCCTTCGCCTTTCGAGGTGGCATCCAAGATTGGTAGTAGATCCGCATACCAAGTGCGCCCTCAAAACTGCCTTCCGCATGCTGCAAACTTGTGCTCGACAAAGTCCTTCAACAATGACTGAGTGGCGCTCTAACGTATAAGGCGGATCGATGAGGCATTGTGCTCGGTAATCATGCCTGCTCGTAGGGACTTCGCGAAGTTCGCCAAAACGGAGTTCGATGTTGCCGTTATTGGAGGAGGAATGATCGGGACAGGCGTCGCCCGAGATGCTGCCATGCGGGGCCTGAAGACCGTCCTGTTTGAGAAAGAGGACTTCTGCTACGGCACGAGCGGTCGTTCAAGCCGCATGATCCACGGCGGACTGCGGTACTTGGCGAACTATGATCTCGGCCTCGTGAGGGAGGGGCTCAGAGAAAGGGAAATCCTCCTAAGACTTGCGCCTCATCTTGTTCATCCTCTGAAGTTCCTGATCCCGATCTATGGCGGGTTCCTTCACAAGATGAAACTCAAGATCGGCATGATCCTGTACGACCTTCTCTCCTACGACAAATCCCTCCCAAGCCACAAGTCCCTCAGCAGAGTGCAAGTGCTTGAGGCGGAACCTGCACTTGCTGAGAACGGGCTCAGAGGCGCATACGTCTACTACGATTCACAAATCGCGCTCACGGAACGTCTCTGTATGGAGAATGTTGTTTCTGCGAAGAGTCACGGAGCCTTGTTGCTGAATCATGCGAAAGCTGTGGGGTTACTGAAAGAGAGCGATGTGGTTTCTGGTGTGAAGGTCGAGGATGTGCTCTCGGACAAGACGGCACAGTTCCGATCGAGGCTTGTCGTGAATGTCGGGGGACCATGGCTTGATGAGGTCGTACACGGAGTCAGAAAAGCGGAACAGCCATTGGCTCGGACAACAAAGGGCGTCCACCTTGTGACTCCGAAAGTGACGAAAGACGCAGTGGCTCTCTTTGCAGCTGATGGCCGAGCATACTTCGTGATGCCCTGGCTCGATTTCGAACTCATCGGAACAACGGACACCGACTATGGAAAAGATATGGACGCGGTGAAGGCCGAGGTAGAGGATGTCAACTACCTACAAACCGAAGTCCAGAAGGCCTTTCCGAAAACGAAGTTTGATCGGATCTTCTACACGATCGCGGGCGTGCGATCCCTCCTACGCATTGAAGGCGTCAAGGAGTCATCCGTCACCCGCCGCCACATAATCTACGACCACGAAGAGAAAGAAGGACTGCGAGGACTAGTCTCCGTCATCGGCGGCAAACTCACAGCACATCGCGGCATCGCAGAGGATATCACTGACGTGATTTGCAGGAAGCTGGGATCGAGCGCCGAATGCGCAACGGCAAAGGAGAAACTGCCCGGGGCTGAGCCAACTGAGCTCGGGAAGATCCAAGCGAAAAGAGACTCGCTCGCTAAAGAGCAGGGAATCAGCGTAGAGACGCTCGACCGTCTCGTCTCCCTCTACGGTTCCCGATACACGGAAGTGCTCGACTACCTCAAGAAAGACAGGCGACTCAGAGAACGAATATGCAAGACTCAACCTGACATCATGGCTGAAGTCGTTCACGCAATCGAGAAGGAATCAGCGCTCACCGTGACTGACTTCATGATTCGAAGGAGCCTCATCGCATTCAGGGAATGCGAAGGCCTAGACTGCTGTACTAAGGTCGCGAAGAAGATGGGCGCGATCCTGCGCTGGAGTAGTCGAGAGGTCGCCTCACAGGTCAACGCCTACAAGAAAGAGATCGCAATGCGGCACGCGTATGAGAAGAAGGAACAGCCCAAACCCGCACCCAAGCGATCACGAAGAGCGCGTCGTGTAAGGGGGTCTAGGCGTCGTCGGGCCTAGCCCAGCCCAGAGCTCTCTTAATGGCTCGCTTCCAGCCTCTACGCATTTCAGCGCGGACATTCGCCCCCATGGCCGGTCTGAACACCCTGTCGACTCTTCTCAGACTCTTCAGCTCGTCCAGATCATCCCATACTCCGACTGCTAGACCCGCGAGAAATGCAGCACCCAACGCTGTAGTCTCAGCGATTGCTGACCGTTCAATTGGAAGTCCAAGCAGGTCGGCTTGGAGTTGCATGAGGAAATTGTTGACTGATGCTCCGCCGTCGACCTTGAGTGACCGTAACCGATCTCCTGTAGTCTTGGTCATCGCTTCGAGAACATCCACCGTTTGGAGGCAGATGGACTCGAGTGCCGCCCTGATGATCTGGTTCCTTGTTGTGTCGCGGGTGATTCCGATTATGAGGCCTCTGGCGTACATGTCCCAGTAAGGCGCGCCGATACCGGTAAGCGCCGGGACAAAGAAGACGCCGCCGCTGTCCGGCGTCTCTCGTCCGATCCGTTCAGTATCCGACGCTTTCTCCACTATCATGAGTCTGTCTCGAAGCCACTGGATTACTGCTCCTCCGATGAACACGCTTCCTTCCAAAGCATAGTTGACTCTGTCTTTAAGGCTCCAAGCGATTGTTGAGATCAGTCCGAAACGGGGAGTCGGGGGACGGTCTCCTGCATTCAACAAGATGAAACAGCCTGTTCCATAGGTGTTCTTCGCGGCGCCCTTTTCGAATCCGGCTTGACCGAACAGTGCAGCCTGCTGGTCGCCTACGACGCCGGCGATTGGAATCTCTCGTCCAAACAGTCTCGCGTCCGTGTAGCCGAATATCTCGCTTGAGGGCTTGACCTCGGGCAGCATATCTGCAGGGATTTCTAGCAAATCGAGCAGATGCGGATCCCATGATCTCCTTTTGATGTCAAAGATCATCGTCCTTGAGGCGTTCGACGGGTCCGTTGCGTGAACTCGACCTCCAGTAAGCTTCCAGACAAGGTACGAGTCCACGGTTCCGAAGAGCAGATCGCCCTTTCTCGCTCTCTTCTTGGCTTTGGGAACATTGTCCAAGATCCATTTGATCTTCGGCCCTGAGAAATAGGCGTCAGGAATTAGTCCCGTGCTTCTTCGGATATATCGTGAATAGCCTCTCGACACGAGGTCATCCACGATCGAGGCGGTTCTTCTATCCTGCCAGACTATCGCGTTGTGTACGGGTTTGCCGGTGTGTCTGTCCCAGACGATCGTGGTCTCTCGCTGATTGGTCACTCCGATTGTAGCGATCCTATTCCTGCGGTTGTTAGCGGTTTGTTTGGCTGTGCGGATCTGAGTCGACCAGATGGCAGTCGGGTCATGTTCAACCCACCCGAGATGTGGGAAGATCTGGGTGAACTCCTCCTTTGCAGACCGCATTGGCCTGCATTTGTGGTCGAATAGGACTGCGCGTGAGCTTGTGGTTCCTTGATCGAGTGACAGCACATATTGCTCCAAGGGAGCTCGCACCCACATTGGTTGTGGAGAGATATGTCGCTTGCCGGCGCTCGTCTGAGAAAGTGCCGTGCAGTCGCAACTGTTTTGAACTTAGGGACAGGCTCAGATTGAGGGTTGTGAGGCGTTAGGCAGCCAGCTGCGAGGTTGACGGGCGACGATCGACTCCATGCTTAGAAGGCGCGGTCGAGCGAGCGATTGTGAAGTGTGTCAAAGGAAGCCGGCGACTAAACGAGCACATTTCACGGCACATTTCCTCCAAGCAGAGCCTACGCCGCTATTGGTTGAGGAACACGTCGCCAAGATGGAGCTTGAGAAACGAGTATGCGACGACTGCGCCAGACAACTGCAAAGCATGAAGAACGTGACTGATCTGAGCTTAGAAGAGCTCTAAGCATAACTGGAACTTGATCCAAAACGAGAACTTGACACCCTATTCGATCCGACTACGCAAACTTGACGCTGCTTATGCCTTCTTTTCCGTAGACTATCTGATTGCTGAAAAGTCCTCGTAGGCTGCTAACATCCTTCGGTTCATGAGCAGACGGGTTGAGCAAGAAAACGGCAGTCACTTCTGAGTCGGAGAGTTGCCTCAATGCGTTAAGCGCGAATTTGTAGGCTGTGCGAGGGTCGGCAGACAGTGCCAGGTCGGTTAGGCTATCGTAGACGATGTTTAGCGGTCTTTCTTGATGGTCCTCCAGAATGGAAGACAGCATGAGGTCGTGGGTGAGGCCAATTATCTCGACGCTTTCGTCATCACGGACGGCTTGCTCCACCACGCTTCCGGCTGGGGTCAGAATGAGCACTTTCTCCTTGTTGGAGATGCATTCAAGAGCGAAATCTCTCACGACGGTCTGGTACGGCATGGACGGATCAAACTCGAACAGAATCCTCTTTCCGGTCAAAGCATCGTGATCAATCCCGAGCTGTCCCGAGAACTTTGCCTTCCGTGACGGTTCAGCACGCTCTTTGGGTCGAGGTACTCGGGCTTCTCGCCGATGCGAGTATCTTCCCGAAAAGCTTGCCAATCCAGAGATCACAAGGATGGCTCCCAACCCCGCCACGAAATATGCCAGCCAAACCTGAGTAGGCATCACGGTTTTCTGCGACGATAGGAAGAGAACGCCGATTAGTAGCACTGTCAAGCCAACGGCAAGCCAGCGTGCTGGGTGTCTTTCGCGCTTCAGCGGTCCCGGGGTGGTCACGTCTGCAGCGGCCCCACACTTGGGACAGAATCTCGTGCTTTCGTCGAGAGGAGCTCCGCACTTGGTGCAGAATCTAGTGGTTGACATCGACGTTCATGGACGCGTTTCCCGGTTTGCGGGAAAAGAGTTTCGGTTCATTAGAGCACATTCTTCGTATCATTCTCGAGGACGCAGTCATTCCTCGAACAAACCAACACTTGCTATGGGCGGGATCCTCTAAGTGTTAGATGGATATGGTTCCTATCGGTGACGTTGGTCTCTTCTATCGCGTGAGTCTCTCTGTTGCCAGTCTCTCTTTCTCGAGGTCTGAATCCTTGTCCTACCAGACCTGAAGGACATCGAGTCCCTACGGTATTCCTGAATCCCAGAATAGAAGGCGTAGTAGCTATCTTCGGTATCGTCCTTTGACAGGGAAGATATCAGCTCATTCAATCTGGCTCTTGCGGCGTCGGATTGGTTGTCCTCCCAGGCGCGGGTATAAACAGCATAGGCGACATGGAACTTGAAATCTTGCGGTCTATCAATCTCCAGCTTCTGCGGAACCTTGTTTTCCGTGCCGTTCTCCGACAAGTCTGTTGGACTCTCTTGGATACCAGTCGGATTGGGGCCGTCGTATTTAGGTCGTGCTGACGAGTCTGAGGACATCAGGCAAAGCACTTGGCTATTGGGCGATTGCGTCTGTGGACTGCACGGTTGAGATGGTTCCGGTCTTCCATGGCAGCGATAGTTGCATTTCTCCTCTGAAGTTCTTGACAGTGGCGTCGCGGATGACTACTGTGTCATTCTTCGCGATTGTGTCGATCTGTCTGTTCCACAGGGGCAGACGGATCTCTCCTGTACCGTCGGAGAGGGTTGCAATGCATACCGCGAGCGGTGAACCGTTTCTTGACTCGACCGCTCTTACCTCTGACTTCTGTGTGACTCTAGCCTTCAAGCTTACATGTTTCAAGCCGTATTGAAGGTCGCGGATTCGTCTTTCTGATTCAGCTTGATCATCAAGAGTAGACTGTGAGCGTGGGCTCTCTAGCAGTCGCTTGAACTCTGGAGGCACGTCTCGGAGTTTTGCCAGTGAAGTCTCGGAAACTGAGGCCTGTGCGACGGATCGGTCGTCTTGTGAGAACATGAAGCGGCAAGTGCTTTCTTGACGTTCTCGCAGGGCTATCGACAAAGGTCCGCATGATGACTCTTTGCTGCCTTTTGCCTTCACCAAGGCATTGTGCAGGTCAATCGGCTCCAGACCATACTTCCTTGCAAGCATGAGTAGGTAGACGAGATCGCGGTCCGAACCGCGTCCGCTCGTGAGTTTTCTCATCGCTACTGGCATGTGAACCCCGCCTCTCACGGTCGGAGGTCCGCTATAGGCGCACCGCTTTGTCCCCGTACGCCTCGAAAGGGTGGATCCCGACTGTGCCTGGTGTGCCTATATGGGGTTCTGTTGAACCTGGGACGAGCTTCCTCGTGATATCTCTCCGGCCTTTCGTTTCTCGGAGCAAAGGCGCTCCGCTCAAGCCTGCCGATCTCAAGGCGCTCAATCTGATAGTCCGCCATAGTCTCTATTGCCCTGAAGTCGGCACTCTGGTCTCCTGATACGATCGTCACCGCCGTTCCGGTCTTGCCAGCCCTTCCTGTTCTACCGATTCTGTGGAAGTAGGTGAGGGGCTCCTCAGGGACATCGTAGTTGATGATGTGTGTGACTCCGTCAATGTCTAGGCCTCTTCCAGCCAAGTCAGTGGCAACCAGTATGCGGCTGTGGCCGCTTCGAAAGTCCTCCATTGCTCGGTCGCGTTGATTCTGGGAGAGGTCGCCGTTTATCGCTGTGGCATTCTCATGTCTTCTTCTGAGCGACTCGCTGAGCCAAAACGTTGTACGCTTGGTTCTGCAGAACACTATGGCGCGTTGCACGTTCTTATCATGTACAATCTTCAGAAGTGCGTCAAGTTTCGTATCGCGGTCCGCTTGGCAGAAGTACTGCTTGATCTCCTTGACATTGAGGTCCTCTGATTCGATTAGAACTTCGCGCGGGTTTTTCATGTGTCTGCGAGCGAGTTTGCACACTTCATCGGGCATAGTCGCCGAGAAGAACGCAATCTGGCGTCTTCCGGTCTGATGCAGAATACGCTCAACATCGTCTATGAAACCCATGTCGAGCATTCTGTCAGCCTCGTCAAGCACGACGCATTGAACGTTTTTCAAGTTTAGAGATCCGCGTTCAAGATGGTCGAGGATACGGCCCGGTGTTCCAACAATGATTTGTGGGCAATCCTCTAGAGCATCGATCTGCGCGTGGATTGACTGACCGCCGTATATTGCCAAGCCGTGCTTGCGTGTGTTCTTGGCGTATGAGTTGATGTCATCGGCGACTTGCATCGCAAGTTCGCGTGTCGGAACGAGCACCAACGCTTGTATGTTCAAATTCTTCTCATCGACGATTTCCAAGATCGGTAGGCCAAACGCAGCGGTCTTTCCAGTACCTGTGTGAGCTTGACCAATGACATCGCTTCCGCTCCAGAGAAGCGGAATGATTGCTTTCTGGATGGGAAACGGGACGTCGAATCCGAGCGCTTTGACAGCGCTTAATATCTCTGGGCTAAGGCCCAGTTCTTCGAAACTACTCATTTTCTTTTTCTCCTTAACCTCAGCGGCTAGCCCGTAGGTCCGTGATAATCGCCGAAAACTCCATCCGCCGTTCTGTCAGACTATGAGCAGTTACGCGAATTAGGATTCGGTTCTCTCAGGCTTCCACGATATTGCTGCTTTGGCTTTCGTTCATCTCGGAAGAGCTCTAAGTCTCGTGGATGTCCACGTAGCTGTGAGCGCTTCTCCTGCACGCAGATGGCCGCCTCAGGTAAAAAGCTACTGGTATAGGACAAGCAACAAGAATCGCGTTTTCGAGCCTGAAAATGGGCCCCGCCATCAGTCAGGTAGCTAGTCAGACGCACCTTGACGCAGGAAGATTCATCCCTCCTAACCTCCCTTCTTGGGTTGGAGAATGATCGTGAGAATTCCCGCCCAATCGCTTCGCGAAGTCGCTGAGCGCCTAGACGAGGAACAGATGGCTGGCCTGATCGATCACACGGAGCTGAAGCCCCACGTTCTCAGGAAGAAGATCAGATCGCTGTGCGATGAGGCTGATGCTCACAGATTCGCGACTGTCTGCATCAACTCATGGTGGGTACGCGAAGCATCCCAGTACCTGAAATCCAAATCGAGCCGTGTGGGCGTCGCAAGCGTTGTAGGTTTTCCGCTTGGCCAGATGTCAACTGAGTCGAAGGCCTTTGAGACGTCAGACGCGATCGCAAACGGCGCGACCGAGGTTGACATGGTGATCAATGTAGGAGCCATTCGAGACATGACGGTATCCTCGGGAGACGAAGGCCGACAGATGCGTGCGCTCGTCAGGGACGACATCGGAGCGGTGGTGAAGAAGGCGGATGGAGCGCCAGTGAAAGTCATCCTTGAGACGGGATACCTCACAGATGGAGAGATTGTGGAAGGCTGTCGGATATCCGAGGAAGCAGGCGCAGCTTTTGTCAAGACCTCCACTGGATTTGGACCGATGGGGGCCTACCCCGCACACTTGAAGCTGATGCGTGACTCGGTCGGCGACAGGCTTGGTGTGAAGGCAGCCGGGGGCGTGACCAACTTCCTAGAAGCAATCAGAAGCATATACGCCGCGGCGAACTCGCCGAGTCTTCTCCGGCCGGGCAGATTCCGGATCGGCACTAGCAGCGGAATCAACATAGTCAACTCGTTGAACTGGGCGAGGTATGACGGTTCTTGGTTTGTGGAAGAAGTCCCGTGCAAGATCTGCCCGAGCAACTATGTTTCCAAACAGCCGTTGGAAGTCCAGACTGTGTACGTGAAGAAGTGCAAGACTTGCCCTGACAACGCGTACAGGAAATTCAAGGACTTCTAGAGGAAGGCGATGGAATCTTGCATGGATGGATGGGAAGAATTCTCAGAATAGACCTTAGTAAGAAGAAGATCTCATCGCAGCCTCTGACGAACGAGCAAGTGGAGCTCTTCTTGGGCGGTCGAGGCCTGGGTGCCGAGATACTGTTTCGCGAACTCCCACGTGGAATCGACCCGCTCTCACCAGAGAACAAGCTCATCTTTGCAACTGGCCCGCTGACCGGGACAGGTGCGCCCACATCTGGCCGGTATTCGGTCACAACCAGATCCCCCCTCACTGGAACGATCTTTGACTCCAACTCAGGCGGACATTTCGGAGTTGAGCTCAAACGCAGCGGCTGGGATGCCGTGGTGCTCGACGGCAGAGCAGACAGACCGAGCTACATATGGATCCATGATGACGCGACCGAGATTCGGAATGCCGATCATATTTGGGGGCTCGACACTCATGCAACAGAAGACACCGTCAAGTCCGAGACACACAAAGATGCCAAGGTAGCCTGCATCGGACCGGCGGGCGAACGACAGGTTCTGATCAGTTCCATAATCAATGACAAACACAGGGCGGCCGGCAGAGGCGGCGTTGGAGCTGTCATGGGCTCAAAAAACCTCAAAGCAATCGCTGTCCTCGGAAACCGCGAACCAACAATAGCGAACAAAGAGGAATTCACTGTCGCAGCACGGATGAGTCTCGAAGCGATTTCCAAGAATCCTGTTACGAAGGATTCGCTGCCGAACTACGGTACGGCAGTCCTCGTGAACATAATGAATGAGATCGGAGCGCTCCCAACATTCAACTTTCAGAGAGGTTACTATGAAGACGCCGACGCAATTTCCGGAGAGACCATCAGAGAGCGATTACTAGAGAAGAGAGTCGCATGCGATGCTTGTACAATTGCCTGCGGAAGGGCAACGAAGATTCCCGGAAGTGATAGACAGGGTGAGGGACCGGAATACGAGACGGTGTGGGCTTTCGGCGCCGCTTGTGGCGTGCGCGATCTAGAAGGCATCGCAGAAGCAAACTACCTCTGCAACGAGTATGGGCTCGACACGATCTCAACCGGCAGCACGATTGCATGTGCGATGGAACTCTCCGCCTCAGGTCATCTATCAGGCGGTCCTAGGTTCGGGGACGCTGAGGCTATGGTGAATTGTGTCAGACTAATTGGTGAGCGATCAGGGATTGGGAACGAGCTCGCTGAAGGTTCGCTCAGACTTGCCCGAAGACACGGACACCCAGAGTGCTCGATGAGCGTCAAAGGGCTTGAGATGCCAGGATATGATCCTCGAGGCATCCAAGGCATGGGACTAGCGTTCGCCACTTCCAACAGAGGAGCATGCCACCTTCGCGGATACATGATCTCCGCGGAAGTTTTAGGAAACCCCTGCCTTGTCGACAGATTCAAGACAGATGGAAAAGCCAGCCTCACAATACTCCTTCAAGATATCTCAGCCGCAACGGACTCGATGGTTCTCTGTCGATTCTCGCAGTTCGCTATGAATCCGGGCCACTACGCACACCTACTTCAGACTGCTACAGGCGTACCCTTCACAGCGATGGACCTGATTAGTATCGGCGAGAGAATCTACAACCTTGAACGCATCTTCAATGCGAGAGATGGCTTCAGTCGAAAGGACGATTCACTCCCAATGAGGCTCTTGGAGACACCGTTGCCGGAGGGGCATTCGAAGAACACAACCGTCGCGCTGGATCTCATGCTCGACGAGTACTACAGGCTCAGAGGATGGACCGCCGACGGTGTACCGACCACAAGTACTCTCTCAGAGGTTAAACTAGGATACGCATCGAAGCAGATCGCGGAGAATTACGAGATCTAGCTGCCTTCGGCGAGTTGGCTGCGATGGTGGGACATGACTTGCGCAATCCCTTGACAAGTATCACAGGCGCAGCATACTATCTCAACACGAAGCTAGGTCCCAAGCTTGGGATTAGAGAGAAAGAGATGCTTGCTATCATCGAGAAGAGCATTAGATATTCAGACAAGATAGTAAGTGATCTTCTAGAATACTCACGCGAGTTACGCCTAGAACTATTGGAGGCCGACGCCCGGTCAATCACAAGAGACGCTTTAGCTCATATGACGGTTCCACAAGGAATACGCATAGCGGATTCAAATGGGAACGAACCGAAGATATGGGTCGACGCGGAGAAGATGCGGCGAGTGTTTCTCAACCTAGTGCAGAACGCCTTCGACGTAATGCCTGGAGGAGGCACACTCACGATCGCAAGCCAGAAATCGAACGGTAACCTTCAGATTAGCTTCGTGGACTCTGGCGTGGGCATGAAAAAAGAGATTGTGGAGAATCTTTGGAACCCACTGTTCACGGCCAAGGCGAAGGGGATGGGGCTTGGTCTGTCGGTTGCAGAACGGTTCGTGGAAGGACACGAGGGCTCAATCAGGGTCGAAAGTCAGCCTGGAAAAGGCTCAACCTTCACAGTGACGCTTCCAATCACGCCGAAGACTGAGGAGATGAAGAAGGGATGACAGATACAGAACAGGTGAGGATCCTCATCGTGGATGATGACGAGGCGATATGCAAATCCATCACAACTGTCCTGGAAGAGAAAGGCTACCTTGCCGACACTGCTGAGAATGGACGAGCAGCAATTAGGAAATCGGACAAAGAGGTCTACAACTTGGCTCTGATTGACATACGGCTCCCGGACATGGATGGCGTGCAACTATTGACCGCGTTGAAAGAAACCACTCCCAAGATGGTCAAGATAATCATCACAGGCTATCCTTCGTTGCAGAACGCTGTGGAAGCCGTGAACAAAGGGGCAGACGGATACATAGTCAAACCGATCAAGATGGGCGAGCTTCTAACCATGATCGAGGAGCATCTGAAGAAACAGCAGGAAGCAGGAAAGTACACTGAACAGAAAGTTGTGGAGTTCATCGAAACGCGTGCCAAAGAGCTAGAGAGTCGCTGATAGTATCTTCCTAATTGTCAACGGTAAGCCTGATCTGTCTCGTTAGCAGAAAGTCTGACGAGGGTTCCGATTGGCTAGAGACGTAGTATGCAATATGGAAGTAGAGGAAAGGACGGCGAAGTGGAGATCTGAGTACAAGGCGAAGACCTACTACTTCTGTTCGCCCATATGCAAACAGAAGTTTGACAGAAGCCCTGAGAAGTTCGTCAAGCCCGCATAGGGTGTGCAGATCCGCTAGGTCCGCTTGGGCAGACGGCTCATGAAATCTGTCATGTACTGGACTCCTAGACGCGGACTCGACAAGACTGGCACATGCATCTCGCTAGGTTTCATCGTATCCAGAACTCTTGCCATCGAGGCTTGAGCCAGCACTATCACGTCAGTCTTCGCATCGAGTTCACGCAAGGACTGGCTGACTATACGATCATGAGTCGATGTGTCTCCACCAACAACAGCCTCAAACGCGCCTTCACAGAGCTTGGACGTGACCGTGTGCTTTTCCCCGGTTAGTGCTGCCTTTCGCTCGATCAGTTCGGTAGTGGGTTTGAGGGTTGTCGCAAGAGTTGCGGCGACGCCGATCCTCGCACCTGTCTGAACTGCTTTCTCAGCCATTGGTTCATCAACACGGATCACTGGGATCCCGATCATGGGACGAGCTGCCTCGACACACGGTCCCATCGAAGAACAAGTAACCAACACGGCATCGGCGCCAGCCTCTTCGGCTCCGCGCAAATAATTCGCGAGCCGCCTATACGTAGCGGGACTGGGCGCGCCTTCTCGAATCGTATTCTTCAGCAGGCTTTCGTCAACGATGTGGTATATCTCAACGTTCGGCATCAGTTCTGTGCACAGTTGCTGAAAGGTGGTTGTGAGTCCCGCCACCGTGTGCAGCAGCGCTAACTTCTTCTTAGTGATCGCCATGCCTCGTGCAATCCTCAGCTAGTCCCTCCAAGGTATCCCCCAATAATCGTTTCCGTGACAGTCAAATGCGAGTCTGCTACAGGACACTCCCTGCAAGAAGATGCTGGGAGAGGTTCACAGTGCACTTCTACGTGACGTTGACGAATAACTGCAATATGAAGTGCAGGTACTGCTACGGGAAGGCCTGCGAAGATTTCGGCAGTGATTTCCGCGACCTCGCGATCGACTACTCCCTCCCCAGCTCGATAGCGTACGATACAGAAACACTACGGAAATTCATGCAAAGAGACCGAGACCCTGCAATCGTATTCTACGGCGGCGAACCGTTGCTTCAGATGGACAAGCTGAGAGAAATCATGGATCAGCTGACGGCCTGTAGATTCATGATTCAGACTAACGGGCTCTTGCTCAGCAAACTGGAACCCGAATATGTGAACAAGTTTGAAACAATCCTCGTCTCGGTCGATGGTGATGAAGCGTTGACGGACTACTATAGAGGAAGAGGAACCTACCATAATGTTGCAGAGAACGTCCTTAGAATTCGCGAGAACGGTTTCAAAGGCGAGATAGTCGCGCGGATGACGGTCGGAGAGGAGACCGAGATCGACCGCCAAGTCCTCGGATTGATCCAAAGCAACGAATTGCCTGTATCGTCAGTTCACTGGCAACTTGACGCATTGTTTTGGCAAAACGACTTCCCAAAACGACGATTCGCAGAATGGGCCACAGAAAGCTACGACCCTCGATTGAGGAAACTCATTCGTGCTTGGGTCGAGTACATGGAGAAGAATGGAGAAGTCTTGAGACTCTACCCGTTCGTAGGGGTCATGCAGTCGTTCCTGATGGGTGAATCAACCCGACTCCGCTGCGGCGCTGGGTGGATCATGTTCAACATTCAAACGGATGGAAACATAACCCCATGCCCAGTCATGGCAGGTATGAAAGACTTCTATTTGGGAAACATCCGAGGAACTTCTCCCGAGAGCCTAAGAGATGCCGTGTTTGTGTCAGAACCCTGCACCGGATGCGAGATCTATCAAATCTGTGGAGGACGGTGCCTTTACGCGAACGCCACCAAACTCTGGGGGGACGAAGGATTCAACCAAGTCTGTGGCACGGTCAGGAATATGATGGGCTCCTTGTATGATGTGCTCCCTCAAGTCAGAGCTCTAATAGCTAAGGGAAGGATCCGCATGGAGCACTTCGAGTACCCTCGATACAACAGCTGCGAAATAATCCCCTAGCCGTTTACGAACCTGACATTCCAGAAGGACCACAATCACAATCAGTCAGGAGGATATTCCTCACCGAATCGACATGTACAATCTCCTGCGAAAACCAATATTCCCCAAGGAGGAGTTTGTCATGGTCAGTGGAATACGACGCGCAAGGTTTATTCTGGGTGCCCCGGTTCTTCTCGCAGAAGTGAATCGGAATGTCGTATTACTATGTCCCAAGACCGCCGGTTCCATACACGGTCTACGTGCCCCAACAATGCTACGTGCAGCAGCAGTATCTTGCCCCCCAGCCTCCCGAGGTCTTCTATCAGCCTCCGCCTCAGTACTGCTGCTACCAGCCTCCTGCACAGATGTATACCTATCAGCCTCCGCCTCAGTACTGCTGCTACCAGCCTCCGACTGAATACTACTTCCAGCAGGTTCCTGCGCAGGCATACGCCTATCAGCGTCCGGCCGTTAGGGTCTGTTGAAGATTCTATCCTTAGGCGTACTTGCGCACGGCCCTCACAAACGCTAGCACGTTTTCCCATTTCACCTTAGGTTCCAGATCATAGGCTGGAGCTATGACGAGACCCTTCTTCTTGCCAATTGTTCCAATACGTTCCTTTACTTCTGCTTCGATCGCTCTGGGCGAGCCGTAAAGCCAATCTGAGGCGGTTCCGACGGTTCCCCAGAACGCGAGTCTGTTTCCATACTTCTCCTTCAGCGCGGCTGGGTCCATGACGTCGGGTTGAACGGGGTTTATCACGTTGACTCCAATCTCAATCAAGTCAGGGATTATCGGCTCAATGTAGCCATCGCTGTGGTAGAGGATACGCACTGCAGGATTCTCGGTGCTTGCTGTCTTGATTATTCGGGAAAGATGACCTTTCAAGAAGCGCCGCCACAGATCAGGACCAATCATCATGCGGCTCGGTTCACCTACATCATCATCCAGACAGATCACGTCAACCCCGGCGCCGGCAAGGATTGCCACGCTTTGCGAGGCGATGCTGGCAAGTTGGTCGAAGAGATACTCGACAAACTGTGGGTTGCGAAAGAAATCCGACATCAACTGCTCGAATCCCCTCAGCCGCTGAGCCGCCTCGAAGATTTCTCCTCCCATGTGTGGAGGAAGACCCGCCACGGCTATTGCTCTTGAATGGATCTTCCGGACCTTCTCTTTCAAATGTTGATAGCGACGTTTCTCGAGAAGATTCGGAAAGGAGAATGATTTCAAGTCGTCTAGAGTCTTAGCGTTCGCCAGAGGTTCGGATCCGACTGTTTCTGGGTGATATCCCCATTCGGAGTATGTTCTTAGCGTCCTAAGATTCCCGACGGTCATGTGAGCGGGTAGGCGTTCCAAGTATTGTAGAAACTTGCCTTGTTCGCTTGGCGGTTCAAACTCCACGAATCGAATATCCGTCCCGAGTTGTTCATCCGCATCTTTACCTCCTGTCTGAGAAAGGATGGTCGGATAGAAAGAGAGCGCCATGGGAACTCTATCGGGCTCATGAAGCGATATTGCGGTCAGTACGCGTTCTCGGGACGTGAGGCGTTCTCTTCGAGGAACACGGCCCATCTACGTCACGTTTAGCTTGTCAGTCTCCACCATAATCATGGGATTGTGAAGTACATTCGTCTGTTGCTCTTGCCCTTGTTCTCGAATTTCAGCGGTTCTATCTTGCCGACCTCGCCGAGGTTCTTCACGTGCACTCCACCGTCAGCTTGCAGATCATGTCCTTCGATCTCTACTATTCGAAGGTCCTTAACGTCAGGTGGCATCACGCTGGCGAGTTTGGTTATGCCCGGTATCTTGAGTGCTTCCTCCCTTTTCATGAAGTACGTCTTCACAGGCGGATTCTCGGCGATCGCTTCGTTTGCTTGAGTGCAATAGACGAGCATCTTCTCCCTATCAAAATCGTCTAGGCTGAAGTCGATCCTGGACTTGTCTGGCTCTATCTGGTTTCCCGTGATGAGTGCACCGGTCTCCTTGTTGAAAATGGCGCTCAACAGGTGGGCTGAAGTGTGCATCCTCATTATTCTGTGCCTTCTGTTCCAATCGAGCACGCCGTGGACTGTATTTCCAGCAGCTAGCGAGTGCGTTCCCTCCAAGACGTGTGCGATGGAATCTGCGCTTGCTTTGATCGTGTCGAGAACTCTCACCCCGTCTAACGTTCCCAGGTCGCCAACTAGACCTCCGCCTCGGGGATTGAATGCGGTCTGGTCCAGCACAACCTGATTGCCATCGACAGAGCTAACTGTGGCATCAAACTCCCTGACGTATGCGTCTTCCCAGAACAACTTCCTCGTCATATGACAGACAGGGAGTAGGCAGTTCAGCGGCAAGAAAAAGGTTTGCCACTTGCGTGTGTGTGAAATATGAGCGAAACAGAACTGAATTGGGCTGTTGGGTCTTGATGAACCGCACTGAGCTGGTCGATGCAGCAACAGGCAGGGCTCCGGCGGATCTTGTAATCAGGGGAGCTACACTTGTCAACGTCTACTCGCGGGAGTTCTGTCCCAATACAACGATTGTAGTGAAAGGTACAAGAATTGCCGCCGTCGGCGACTATGAGCCGCTGGTCGGACCTAAGTCCGTGGTGGTTGAGGCAGATCAGCACTACGCACTTCCAGGGTTGATTGACGGGCATATTCACATAGAAAGCACGATGCTCGACCCGGTGGAATTTGCCCGGGTCGTACTTCCAAGAGGAACGACGGCCGTCATGATCGATCCACACGAGATCGCAAATGTCCTCGGAGTAAACGGTGTCCGGCTCATGATAACACGAACCCAGAGAATCCCATTGAAGGTCTACGTCCAAGCGCCATCATGCGTTCCATCGACGAAGAATCTAGAAACGGCAGGCGCGAGGATCGGACCTAAAGAAGTCAAGAAGATGCTCAAATGGCCAAGGATCGTTGGCCTTGGCGAGGTCATGAATTACCCTGGCGTTCTCGCAGGAGAGCGCAACCTTCGACTAATGATCGAAGAGACCCAACATGCGCGAAAGGTTGTGGAAGGACATGCACCGGGTTTGTTAGGTAAGGAACTGAGCGGATATCTCTCTGCAGGAATCAGTGGGGATCACGAAAGCACAACCGAGCAAGAACTTGTTGAGAAGATTCGTCTCGGATGCGTAGTGGAAATCAGAGAAGGATCCACTTCGCACAATCTGTCGGCGCTCATTCACGCCATCAAGAGTCACAGTCTGAGTTCAAGACGGGCGATCTTGGTCTCCGACGATCGGCATGCAAGCGATCTCATGAGTATGGGTCACATGGACCACAACGTAAGAAGAGCGATCGAGGAGGGCATGGATCCAATTGACGCCATCACGATGGCCACGTTGAACACAGCGGAGCATTTCAGAGTAGATGATGAGATCGGCGGAATAGCACCTGGAAAGCGGGCTGATATCGTCCTGACCAGAGACCTCTCCAACATGGAAGTTGAAACGGTGATCGCAGACGGACGAATAGTGGCCAAGGACGGAGTTCTCGCCACAAAGATCAACTCACCTCCTTTTGCTCCACGATCACTTAGAACGGTCCGGCTGACGCGACAGCTCAAGCCCTCAGATTTCGTAGTCAGGTCAAGCATGAAGGACGGCACGGCGCGGATCGTAGTGATAGACACATCAGGTGAGATACTGACAAAGAAGACGTGCCAAGAGATCACGGTCAGGGACTCCCAGATCCAAAGCAATATTGAGCAAGACATTCTGAAGATCGCTGTGATAGAAAGACACAAGCGAACGGGCAACATTGGCCGCGGGTTCGTGAAGGGCTTCGGCCTCAACACTGGTGCAATCTCGAGTAGCGTCGCCCACGACAGCCACAACATCTGCGTTCTGGGAGCGGACGACTCGGACATGGCTCTAGCTGCTAATGAGATCGCAAGAATTCAAGGTGGACTGGTCGCCGCCAAAGACGGCAAGATACTGGCTGAACTTGCGCTGCCATTTGCGGGGCTAATGTCCACGCGACCGATTGAGGAAGTCAACGAAGCCGAGAAACGTCTCTCCGAAACGGCTCGGAGTCTCGGTTGCACATTCTCGTCGCCCTTCATGGTCATGTCATTTCTCTCGCTTGCCGTGATCCCAGAGATACGATTGACTGACAAAGGCATCGTCGATGTTAGCGCCGCGAAGTTAATCTCGATGACGTGCTAGTCAGTCAAACAGTCCAGCCATCAGTACTGCGATATCGGATACTGCAGCGGCGGTGAATCTACTGCATTGTAAAGGGACAGGTTTTAACCGTGCCTTGTGTTCAACCCGGGCGATTCAGCTTGTCACAGCCGGTTGACTCTGAGGGAAACAAACAAAGGGTCGTCTACCTCGACAATGCCGAGACGACTAGGCTAGACCCCGCCGTTCTGGATCTAGTCGAAGAATTCATGATAGACAAATACGGCGTTCCGGCCGGTGAATTCGGTTACAAGCTGGAGGAAGAAGCTGGCGAGGCGATCGAGCAAGCAAGAGAGACAATCGCCAGAAAGATCAATGCGAGCCCAGAGGAAGTGATATTCACCTCAGGCGGAACCGAAAGCAGCAACATAGCCATCCTAGGAGCAGCACGTTCCAACTACTACAAGGGAAAGCGCCTCATCACAAGCAAGATTGAGCACACATCCATTCTCCGAATTGTCGATAAGCTCACCACGCAGGGTTTCGAGAAGACTCAGCTTGATGTTGATCGCCAAGGTTTCGTTGACCCAAGCTCCCTGAAAGCCAACCTGGAGAACGCTCGGCTGATGTCAGTCCAACACGCAAACCAGGAAATAGGCACGCTACAAGATGTGGCAGCAATAGGAGAGATCGCTCGCAACAGTGGGGTTCTATTCCACTGCGATGCTGTTCAGTCCTTCGCCAAGGAAAGGATCGACGTTCAAACGATGAAAGTCGACTTGCTTTCCATGTCCTCGCATCTGATCCACGGCCCGAAGGGCGTCGGTGCACTCTACGTGAGGGACGGAGTCAAACTCGAACCAATCCTTGAAGGGGACGGTAGGGAGAAGGGGCTGAGGCCTGGAACCCCGAACGTGGCAGGCATCGTTGGCTTCGCGAAAGCTGCAGAGCTGTTGACGGACGAGGATGCCTTGAGGATGCGCCGGCTAAGAGATGAGTTGATCGGCTCTCTCTTGGCGGTTCCTGACTCCCGTCTGAACGGACCCAAGGGCGACCGCAGACTCTGTAACAACGTCAACGTCTCCTTCAGGTTCGTGGAGGGAGAAGCGATTCTCATGCACTTGGATCTGAAAGGGCTCGTGGTGAACAGCGGCTCGGCATGTTACAGTCAGAAGCTTGAGCCAAGCCACGTTATCCGAGCCATCGGAGGCACGCTCGAAGAATCCCATAGCTCAACCCGTCTGAGTCTCTCAAAGTGGACGACGAAAGAGGACTTAGTCTACGCGACCGAAACGGTCAAACAAGTCGTGGAGACTCTTAGAGCCCATAGCCCGCTTGCGAGGAGAGCGTATCAGAGGAAGTGATGGCGATGTCTGAAACATTAGCAAAGAAGTTCGGGTACTCCGAGAAAGTGATGGATCATTTCAAGAATCCTAGAAACGTCGGCGTCATGGAGGACGCAGATGTCACATCCAAGGTCGGCAGCGTAGCTTGCGGCGATCTAATCAAACTGTATTTGAAATTCGACCCTGATCGAGATCAGATCAAGGACATAAAGTTCGAGTCATACGGATGCGCCGCCAACATCGCGACAAGCTCCATGATGACAGAGATGGTGAAAGGCAAGACAATCGAGGAGGCAAGGAAGGTCACATTCAAGGATATTTCAGAAACCCTTGGCGGTCTCCCCAGAATCAAGCTTCACTGCGCCGTTCTCTCAAGACAAGGTCTCGAGACGGCCTTTCTCAAATACGAGGCAAAGAGAGGACGCGTCAAGATGGACGAACCTTTCGTCAACAAGATACTACGTGGCGTACTTGACCCAGTTCAGGGCGTAGACATAATCTCCGCCAAGATACTGCAAGGCACAAAGATTGAGGGCAACAAGATAACTTTGGACTTGAAGGCGAAACCAGACAGTGAACTCGCAGAGAGCCTCACGGAAGATATTCACGATGCCTTTGAAGGCCTAGATGTTGACCTTGACCTGCGATTCAAAGAATAAACTCCAAAGCCACACTCGATACGTGTGATCTACTCTCGAAAGTCCAGACGTTCTCCATTGAGCGTCAGGTTTGTCTGCATGTGAACGGAGTTCTTGAGAGTATTATGCGCGTAGCACAACAACTCTGCTTCTCGAGCTATATCCCCAATCGCATCTGCGCCGGCAGGACTTACGATCGCAATCTCGTAGATGATATCCTTGAAGGCTCCGCCCACGCGCCTATCGAAATGCCCTCGAGCAACAGCCTTCATTGAGGTCAATGGGACGTTTTTCGCGATGGCGAGTTTCGCGTACTGTGTCAAGAGACATGATGCAGCCCCGGCTAAGAAGTAAGACAACGGTGGGAGCCCTGCGTCCGTCCCTCCTCTTTCAGGTGGCTCATCGATCGTGAAACTAAAGTCCCCAAATGATGCTTCGAAGCGCAGCTGTTCAATCAGTTGAACGTCGATCCTATGTGTACCAATCTCCTCCGCTCCAAGGCTTCGGCGCTCGCCATCCTCCTTCTTCACCACAGCAACTAGGTCAGGATAGGTCCTCAAGGGAATCACGCACGAATGGAGAATGTTGTGACTACCGTTGATACCCTCTGAGGATGTATAAGGACTCACAATTCCGCAGCGTTAGTTCGTCGCAGCGCTTCAGCAGATGCCAGCATGTTCCCCATATCGCCACGGAAGCCTAGTGTCGTGCTTAGTCCAGAAAGCATGAAATACCCTCCATAGTACTATACAGTGAGTCTGGTCGTTCTTCCCTCAGGTTTTGGCTAGTGATAGGAATGGTGAAGTTTTGATGCGTCATTGGTTTTCGGCTAAATTGTCATCCGTTCTCTTGCTCTCGTTGCTGCTTAGTTCCTTCATGCTTGTTGTAGTTCCTTTCATACGTCCTGCCAACGCTCTTCCGACGGATCGCATGCTGACCGAGTGGACAATACCGACTGGCGGGAGCGGTCCTACAGGTCTGGCTCTAGATTCATCTGGCAGCTGCTGCTGGTTCGTCGAGTACTCCGGCAACAAGGTAGCCCAGTTGGACCCTGTAACTGGCACTTTTCGGGAGTGGGCGATACCCACCACCAGCTCTACGCCGACGGGTTTGGCTGCGACTAGCTTCTCCGGACAGATGGCTTTCTTCGGTACGGAGTTTGGAACCAACAAAGTGTTCCTCTTCTTGCCTCAGACGGGTACCTTCAAAGAGTACACTCTGCCCACCGCCGACTCAGGTCCTGAGTATGTCTCAGTCGAGCCTGCAGGAACACAGATTAGAGCATGGTTCACTGAATTCGGGGGACCGTCAAACGGGTACTCTAGAAACTCGATAGGCGAGATTCTCTACGACCCACCCTCAGGGACGGCCGGCCTTTATGAATGGACTATTCCCGCAGCCGCAGGCGGAGGAGCAAACGGCGTCTTCGCAGGTTCCGGAATCATTTGGTTCGCAGGTATCCAAGCTATTGTCAAATGGGATAGATCTGCAAGTCAGTTCACGACTTGGGCAATCCCGTCGCATCCATCAACCCAAGGCGCCTTTCTCTCAGTCGACTCTCTGGGACAGCCTTGGTACACTTCAAGGAGCGCGGGTGCCGCCAGCACCGATAATTACGTCGGGGTGTTGCGAGGAGACAATACCTTCAAGGAATGGCAGGTTCCAACCGCTGGGGCGGATCCCAGAGTCATCAGCGTGAGTCCCTCGACGCAGGAACCCTGGGTTGCTGAACAAGGCGGGTACAAGATCGGCAAGCTGGATCCCTCAAGCGGCGGCGTCGTATCCGGTGCGGCGCCGGCGGCTATTCCGTTCGCTCCGGTGGCAGGGGCGCTCGTAACTACGGTGACTAGTTCAGTGTTGCCCTCGACTGCCACAGTGACCCCCACAAGCAGCGCAAACACCGGCGTTATAACAGGTCAGTTCACGGAATGGGCACTCTCCTCTGGAAGCTATCCACACGACGTGGTGGTTGACTCCTCCGGAAATACTTGGATACTTGAATCTGGAGTAAACAAGGTCGCAAGACTCTCTCCAATGACTCCAGACTTCACTATCGGGTGTGCTCCATCATCGGTAACCGTGGCACAGAGCGGTAGCGGAACGAGCACATGCACAGTGGCTTCACTTAATGGCTTCAGCGCAGCCGTTGCTCTCTCCGGCTCGTGGGTAGGAGCCGCGCCGGCCGGCGTCCAGACCGTGCTTCCCTCACCAATAACGCCTCCGTCAGGTGGGAACTCAACATCGAACCTCACGATTGGCACAACTCCCACCGCCTCGACTGGACTGTTCACGATTCGCGTCACCGCAACGAGCGGCGCACTCATTCATACGTTCGACGTTGCGGTGCAGATCAATGCCGGTGTAGCTGATTTCACAATTACTCCATCTCCGTCTTCGCTGTCCCTCAATCCGGGAACCTCTGCAACTTCCACGATAGCCGTGCAGTCCTTGGGAGTATTCTCTGCGCCTGTGGATCTTACTAGCTCCGGAGCGCCGTCCGGCTTGAATCTGGTCTTTGGAACGACGCCTGTGACACCGCCAGCAGGCGGGACGGCATCATCGATTCTAACAGTCACCGTGGCCGGCGCACCGGCAGGGACTTATCCAATCACGATAACTGGAACAAGTGGTGCCTTGACCCACCCCGCTACCCTTACTGTCCAAGTTGTGGCAGCTGGGGGACACTGTCTAATCGCCACCGCCACATACGGGTCTGAGCTTTCTGACGAAGTTCAGTTCCTCAGAAACTTCCGCGACAAATCCATTCTTAGGACGAACACTGGGTCGAACTTCATGGTCGCTTTCAACGCATGGTACTACTCCTTCAGCCCATACGTTGCACAATTCATCAGAGAACATTCCCTCGCGAGAACAGCCACAAAGCTCATGCTCTTTCCACTGATGGGAATCCTCAGATTAGGTGCGGCTGTATTCTATGTTTTCCCAGCGAACCTTGAGGCTAGTGCAGTTGTGTCCGGTCTCCTAGTCAGTTCGCTAATCGGTATAATCTATCTTACACCGCCACTGGTAGTGGTGCTTGCGAGTTTCCCGAGAGCACGACGTGCAGAAAAGAGACTCCAATTGCCTTCAGTCTGCATCTTGGTGGGCGCTCTTGCCGCTGTCGTCTTCACCACGACCGTTGGTGCACCGTCGATCTTCATGATGCTCTCTACAGCAACAATAGTCCTTTCGACTTTGGCAGCCTCGTCGCTTTACGTTTCATGGGCCGTCCTACGTCTAGCAGGACGTGTCTAGAAAAAGGAACCTATCCAACATCACTCTAATCGAAGGCTGCGTAGAGCGGAAACGCAGGAACCCAAATAACGTCTGGGAGAACAAGGGCCGTCCTTATCGTGTGCTTGTCTGTGCTGAGTCACTTCTCGGATAGGTCCTGTTTCATCTGGGAGTACTGCTCGTTGGTTATCTCACCTTTGGCGTAGCGCTCGTCGAGGATTCTTAATGCACTATCACTTCCGGCTGGTTCCCCTCGAGATCTTAGCAGGACGTATGCGCCGGCGATCAATAGACCGATGAATGCAAGCGGGATAAGCATGCCCACGAACATGAATCCCCAACGCATCCCAGTCGGGTAACCCCAACTATATCCTTCGGGGACGCCCCATCCGCCCATCATTCGTCCTCCCATCATTGGAGCCCACATGAACATTCCCAGCATTGGAACAATAAAGAGGACACCGATCAGCAGTAAGACCAGCAGAAGTGCGATCCCTGAAATAGATTTCTGGGCCATAGAACATCGCTCACTTTCAACTAACTCGAGGCCGTAGGACAACCATAAGGCTGGATCAATCAGGAACTGAACATAGCTGGAACGAAAGTTTCCAAGACGTAAGGTATTCGGACGGGGGACTTCTCTTCGGTCAGCTTCTCAACTGAATGTCTTCTGCATTCTAGCACTGCAAACCCTGACTTTCCACGCCATTCACCAACCTTCGTGCCCCCATAGGTTCATATCTGGGCTCATGTCGAACGCCTGCCGTCCGACACGTGCCGGCAAGCCTTCGCAATCGATTGGTGGCCAGATCGTCCATGACGCCCATCATAGGAAACCGAACGAGACTACTCGTGGCAGTTGTTATCAGCATCTTCCTCGTGGTCATCATTGTTCCCGTGCTGGCTCAGGAACCAACCGCGAAGTACACTTACAACATGACCTTTGATCACGATGGCTTCACCACCGTCGACATACTCTACGACAGTGGCGCTGTCGGCTCAGGTGTCTCGTGGGTTGCTATTCCGAAGAATTTCACTGAGACCACAATGCTCGCGCAGACGGGGACGATTACTTCGGTTAGGCGCGTGGCCTACGAGTCGGGAGGTGAGGGCGGCGCTCACCCATTCTATGACAACCTGACCTTCTCGTACACTTCTAGCAACGAGCCCTTTTCCATGCGCCTCCGTTTCAACATGACCGGCGGTAATAGTGGGGCGATGATAGTAGAGCCGAACGGATTCTTCTACTCGCCCCAGATTGGAGTGCCTTCATCTGCAAGCGTACGAGCTGTAGTGACGTTTCCGGATGGCGTAGAGAGTCTGAACGAAATCCAGCCTACCCCCTTACGAGTCGACACCTATTTCTCCAGGCCAGAGGTCGTGTTCAATCTCCACTCAGAGTCGAGAGTGGCAATCACATTTACTGTGTCCTGGGCACGGCAGACGAGTCACATCCGAGAAGGAAAAGTGGAAGCTGACGTGCCAAGTCGCTACCTAGACTTAGGAACGAGGATGGTCGAGCTGTACAAGAAGGCTATCCCGCTGATGGATGCCCTCTTCAACGGCACAGTAGATCGAATCTCGATGAAATTCTTCACTCCGTCGACCCTCCCGCAGTTGAGTATTGGCGGGTATACGCCGATAGATCCGTCCAGCTTTCAAACGGGCTCCATCTACCTAAACCTCTTCTATTTCCGTGCACAGTCCGGCACGATGGAAACAATCGCAGTTCATGAACTCACTCACCAATACGAGACACACATAGGAATCTCGCCAGAACTACTGTGGGTTCAAGAAGGTTTAGCAAACTATGTGGCTGTTCAGTTGGGAAAGCCGCTAGACTACGATGTTGCGCCCACGGTCACGGATCTTGAAACTACTGCAAGTGACCTGAGCGGGAACTACGGCATGATCCAGTACTGGCGGCCCGGAGGAACGGCAGGGTCACTATTCCAGTACTATGCAGCAAGCTACGAAGTCTTCAAGACGCTCGGAGACAAGTACGGAGGCCTCTCCCTGTATTCGAGCTTCTTCCGCGAGTTGCCTGATCTCAAAGACGGACTGAAATCTACGAACGTCGCAGTCTATGAGTTGGGCCTATCGGCTCGGACCAACCTTGCCTCTCAGTTCGCCACATGGGGATTCGAACTCGTCGATCTGTCAAGCATAAACGCTCGTATCATCAAACTGCGAGCAGAAGCGGAACTGTATGGCCCGTTGCTTCCCTTCCGTGAGCAGGCACTCAGCCACCTTCAGCTGGCACAGGATTCCATGTATTCCTCGCCAGAAGCTGCGGTTGGCCATATCACGATCGCCACATTCTACATCGAGACTGTCCCAATGATCATAGCCGGAGTAGTCCTGGTGCTCATTCTACTTGTCGCGGCAGCTGTAGTTGTAAACAAGCGACGCAAAAGAAAACAAGCTGGATTCGATAGTCCAGCAAGATACTAGTGGCTCACGCGAATCAATCAGGCACACACAGAAGGCTGTGAGAGATCCCTCACGGAGTTTTCGCTTGCTTGGAATTCGTTGTCGAGCCTTCCTTGCGCACGACTTTGATTCGGCAAAAAACGTGATCGCCATCCTTCACTTCGAAGATCTTTCTGATCTCCTCGGGGATGGTTATTCGTCCCCCAGCAATTACTTCTGCAAAGAAGGGTATCTCTTCCTCGTGGAGTTCCACAGGCATCTGCTCTGGCACCGCGGCTAGTTCGCATTTGAGCGAGTATTAACGTTTCGGATCTATCATTCGACCTCGATCGAACCGACCACCAAGTTGCTTGAGGAGATCTTCGCGCGTGACCGATGGGGTCGGGAGTCGCAATCGATATGTATATCACAATATGCGCATTTTGGAATATTGGCGAACGGTATGTTGGCATCAGCAGAGAAGCAAGTGCTTAGACGGCAATCGGAGATCTGCAAGACTCTTGCAAATCCAAAACGCCTAGAGATTCTGCACGAACTGCGGGAGGGCGAGAAGAGCGTGAGCGAGCTGTGTCTGGCGACAGGACTCAGACAGGCGAAAGAACCTGAGACGTTCTTGGCACATCCTGCCTACGCGAGCGAGACCTATAGTACCTCTTGGGTAGCTTGCTGAGCGTATCTTCTGCAGCCGCCAACGTCTTTTCGATGTCTTCTGCCGTGTGCACTGCTGAGACCATGAATCTCTCCGTTCCGTCGGGATGGAAGTAGACCCCTCTCTCAAGCATATCCTCGCGGAAGTCCTTGAACTTCTCATAGTCGCACTGCAGGCTCTGCCTGTAAGTGCCGA
>Ga0315282_10003301_pt1 | contig 29004 bp, 14 predicted proteins | sample YL17G07_20_MG_FD_203693 | JGI IMG/M metagenome (GOLD analysis project Ga0315282, IMG submission 203693) | Sediment microbial communities from Yellowstone Lake, YNP, Wyoming, USA - YL17G07_20 | ecosystem: Environmental > Aquatic > Freshwater > Lake > Sediment | place: USA: Wyoming | collected... | reverse complement strand
CGCGAGAACAATCTCGAGAGCTGCTACATCCGGCCGCTTCTCTTCTATTCCTACGGGAACCTCGGCCTGGTCCCCAAGGCCTGCCCCGTCGAGCTCGTCATCGGCGCCTGGGAATGGGCGGCCTACCTCGGAGAGTCGGCCGACAAGGGGACGAGCGGCTACATCGGCCCCTGGCGGCGTATCCATCACACCCAGTTGAACATGGCCGCCAAGCTGGGCGGGATCTACGTCACGTCCACGATCAACGGGCTCGAAGCCCGCGCCCAGGGCTGCGACGAGGCCATCTTCCTGAACATGGAGGGCCGGATCGCCGAGGGCCCCGGGGAAAACATCTTCATCGTCAAGGACAAGGTCCTGCGCACGAACAACCGCAACGAGTCCGTCCTCGAGGGCATCACCCGGACGAGCCTCCTCGAGATGGCCCGCGACGCCGGCCTCAAGACGGCCGTCGGCCCCATCACCAAGGAAGAATTCCTCCACGCCGACGAGGCCTTCTTCAGCGGCACGGCGGTCGAGATGATTCCGATCACGCGGGTGGTCGACGCTTCGGTCGCCGGCGCGGCCAAGAAGGAATTCGCCATCGGCGGCGGCAAGATCGGCCCGGTGACCCAGTCCCTGATCAAAGCCTTCCGGGACGCGGTCACGGGGAAAACGCCCCGCTACGAGAAGTGGCTGACGCTTGTCCGTGAGTAGGGCCCCTCGGCGCCGGCCCCGCGCCTGAACCCTGACGACACACAGAACCGGGGAGAGGTCCGGGCCGCCTGGTTTGGGAGTTGAAACACCTGCCGAAAAGGTCATTTTTTCCGACATTTTGCTCGAATTGGCCGCATATAGAGCCATCCGGGCCTCAAATTGAGTCCGAAACCCGTTCCTGACGGCTTTTTCGGGCGTTTTTCATGCAAAAGACGGCCTTTTCCGCACCCGCTCCGATTCGCCTTCCGGCCTTCTTTTCAGGGGGGAATCAGGCCCTCCAGGCCCCTTCAAGCGTTGTCTTTGAAATCCACGAAAAAGGCCTTATTTTCGGCCGAAACAGGCTGAAAAATGCCGGCCGGAAACTTTTTTCCGGTATCCGGCCAAAACCTCTTGCTTTCGCCCCACAGAGTGTGGTATAATTAATAATAGCATCAGGGGAGAAGGGAAAAAAAGTTCGGAATTGATTTTCCGTATATTTTCCCGCCTGTTTTCGCTTGTTTCCTCTGTCCCTCCGGAAAACGCAACGCTCGGCGTCCCACCGTTGTTTATATGAGTGGAGCGCAAAGATGAAGCTGAAAATGAGCGGCGGAAACGAAACGGCGCTCCTTCATTTGGACCCTCCTTACAGGGAAATCGTGACCGCGAATTCCCTTGTTCCATCAATCCATTCCCCCAGAGAGGCTGCCCTGACCTGAGGCGGAGGTCAGGGCAGCTTCCCTCATGCTTCAAAACTTCGGAAACCGGCTCTTTATCCCTTGACGAAAAGTCCTTCCTTTGATAAAAAGAAAGCGGGTTTAATCGGAGGGAAGTCCGTGAAAAGCGGACACAGCCCCCGCTACTGTATCCGGGGACGAATTCCAGACGACGCCACGGCCGCGCGGCCGGAAGGCCTGGGAGGAGGACGATCCGGGAGTCAGGAGACCTTCCTTAAGCCCTTTGCGACCGGTCTTCGGGCGGAAGACAGGGGCTATTTTTTTACCCCTCAATTCCCCGGGAAAAAGCAGCGGGGGCGGCGATGGAGATCATGCCATGGACAGACGCCCGCCCGCCTTTCTGATGCTGATGCTCGTCCTGGGACTGGCCGCCGGGGCCGACGACGGCCAGGACAAGACCGCCCAGCCCATCCGCTATGATATCGTCGTGACCGCGACCAGGGTCGAGACGCCCGGCCGCGAGGTGGCCAGCTCCGTGTCCGTCATCACGGCCAAGGACCTCGCCCTGACCGGGAAGCCGACCCTCATCGATGCCCTGCAGGACGTCATCGGCCTGTCCGTGGTCCAGAACGGCGGCCCCGGCGGCTCGGCCTCGGTCTCGATCCGGGGGGCGAACAGCGAGCACACGCTCGTCCTGCTCGACGGCGTCGAGCTCAACGATCCCATCAACCCCTCCCGGTCCTACGATCTGGCGCATCTGGCCCTGGGCCAGGTCGAGCGCGTCGAGATCCTCCGCGGCCCACAGAGCCCCCTCTACGGCTCGGACGCCATGGGCGGAGTCATCAACATCATCACCCGGAAGGGCCGCGGCCGGCCGCGCCTGACCCTGGCGAGCTCGGCAGGCTCCTACGGATCGTGGAACGAGGACGCCGGCCTCTCCGGTTCCTCCGGCCGGCTGGATTATTCGCTGGGCCTTTCGTACGCACGGACGGCCGGCTTTTCCGCCGCCTCGGCCCATTACGCCGGGAACACCGAGAAGGACGGCTACCGGAACCTGACGCTCTCCGGCAGGTTCGGCTATGCCCTGGGCAGGAATCTCGACCTCGATGTCCTGATCCGCTCCGTCAGCGCCCGCTCGGAATTGGATAATTACGGCGGCCCCTACGGCGACGATCCCAACAATGTCCAGAATTATGATTCAACCCTGGCCCGGGTCCAGCTCCGGAGCCTCTCGCCCGGAAGCCGGTGGGAGCGGAAGCTCGTCGTGTCATGGACCGGCTCCAACCGGACGTCCGTCAACAGCCCCGACGACGCCCACCCGCTCGACAGCGAGGACGGGACGTACAGGGGAGGGATGGTCAAGCTCGACTGGCAGAACAACTTCTTCCTCGGCCCTTCTCAGACCCTGACGGCGGGCGCCGAGTTCGGCCGCGAGGAAGGCCGATCGGACTATGTGTCCGACGGTTCCATGGGGCCCTACGAAAGCGCCTTCCCCATGAAGAAGGCGGACGCGGCGGGATTCTACGTCCAGGACCAATGGAAGGTCCGCGGCTCGTTCTTTCTCGCGGCGGGAGCGCGCCTCGACAGCCACAGCCGGACCGGGACCGCCCTGACCTGCCGGATCGCGCCGGCCTGGGTCCTGGAAGCCTGGGGGACGAAGCTCAAAGCGACGTTCGGCACGGGCTTCAAGGCTCCTTCCCTTTACCAGCTCTACGCGCCGTCCACGGCCTGGGGCCCGATCGGCAACTCCGGCCTCCGGCCCGAACGCGTGACCGGCTGGGACGCCGGGGTCGAGCAGGACATCGTCCGCGACCGGCTCCGCCTCGGCGCAACCTGGTTCCGGAACTCGTTCCGCGGTCTCATCGACTACGATTACCTTCAGGGCTACATCAACGTCGACCGGGCCGTGACGCGGGGCCTCGAGCTCTCCATGGATGTCCGGCCGCGCGGCGCCGGCGATCCGCTCAGCCTCAGGGCCGCCTACACGCGCCTCACGGCCCGCGACGAGTCCACGGGAGAAACGCTTCTCCGCCGGCCCAGGGACAAGTTCTCGGCCGACCTCGGCGCGCGGCTGTTCCGCCGCTTCGACTTGGCCGCCTCCTTTCTCTACGTAGGCAAGCGGGTCGATTGCGATTTCAGCGCCTACCCGTACGAAAACGTGACGCTTCCGGGCTACGCCCTTCTCGGCGCCGTCGTTTCGATGCCCGTCCGGCGCGGCCTGGACGTCTACGTCCGGCTCGACAATATCCTCGATGCTCGCTACGAGACGGTCTGGGGATACGGCGCCCCGGCTTTTTCCTTCGCCGCCGGCTTCCGGCTCGCCCTGTAGAGTTGAAAACCCGGCCCCGAAAGCGGACAATAAGATGCCGCGAAACGACCCGAGGAGCGTGCCATGGACGTCCGGACTCTCGATAAGATCTTCAAGCCCCAGAGGATCGCCCTCATCGGCGTCTCCCCGAACCCCAAGAGCGTCAGCGGCAGGATCCTGAGCAATCTCGTCGGCGGCGGCTTCAACGGCGTCGTCTATCCCGTCAATCCGACCAGCGAGGCCGTCATGGGCATCCCCTGCTTCCGGGACGTCGCGAGCCTCCCCCGGACCCCGGACGTGGGCATCATCTGCGCCGCGGCCGACCGGGTGCCGGCGCTCGTCGGCGAGTGCGGCCGGGCCGGAATCCTCGGCCTGGTCATCATCTCCGCCGGATTCAAGGAAGCCGGGCCGCACGGCCGGGCCCTGGAGGACCGGGTCCGGGCCGAGGCCGCCGCGTTCGAGGGCATGCGCATCATCGGTCCGAACTGCCTCGGCTTCATCTCGCCCGGCCGCCAGCTCAACGCCAGCTTCGCCGCGGCCATGCCCAAGGCCGGCCACGTCGCCTTCATCTCGCAGTCCGGCGCCCTGTGCACCTCCGTCCTCGACTGGGCCATCGAGGAGAAGATCGGCTTCTCGCACCTCGTTTCGATCGGCAACACCATGGACGTCGATTTCGGCGACCTCATCGACTACCTCGGCGAGGACGAGGCGACGAAGTCCATCATCCTCTACATCGAATCCATCGGCCGGGCCCGGAAATTCATGACGGCCGCCCGGGCCTTCGCCCGGACCAAGCCGATCGTCGCCTACAAGGCGGGACGCTTCCCCGAGTCCGCGGCCGCCGCGGCCTCTCACACCGGCGCCCTGGCCAGCGAAGACTCCGTCTACGACGCAGCCTTCCAGAGGATGGGCCTGGCCCGCGTTTTCGACATCGGCGAGATCTTCGACTGCGCCGAGCTCATCGGCCGCCACAAGACGCCGGCCGGGCCGCGCCTGGCCATCCTGACCAACGCCGGAGGTCCCGGCGTCATGGCCTCGGACGCCCTCATCGCGGCGAGAGGCGCCCTGGCCCGGCTTTCGGACGAGACCATGGCCCATCTCAACGACAGCCTGCCCCCGCAGTGGTCCCATGGGAATCCCGTCGACGTCCTGGGCGACGCCAAGTCCAAGCTCGTCGCCAAGGCCGGCCAGATCGTCCTCCAGGACCCCGGCGTCGACGCCCTGCTCCTCATCATCACGCCCCAGGCCATGACCAACCCGACGGCCATCGCCCGCGAGACGGCCGCCCTGGCCGCGACAACTCCCAAGCCCGTCCTGGCGGCCTGGCTCGGCGGGGCCAGCATGCAGGAGGGGATCCGCCTTCTGAACGAGGCCGGCGTCCCGACCTACCAGACGCCCGAGCGCGCCGTCAACGCCTTCATGACCCTGGTGTCCTACGCCAGGAACCTCGGCATCCTCTACGAGACGCCCAAGGACGTCTCCGTCGGACTTCCGGCCGACAGGACGGAAACGCGGGCCGCGTTCACGGAACTCTTCCGCCGCTCGGCCGCGGACATCCTGCCCGAGTCCGTTTCCAAGGACCTCCTCGCCGCCTACGGCATCCCGGTGACGCGGCCCGAGCCGGCCCGTTCGTCGGAAGAGGCCGAGGCCGTCGCCGGGCGCATCGGCTACCCGGTCGTCCTCAAGATTCTGTCTCCGGACATCACCCACAAGACCGACGCCGGCGGAGTGGCCCTGGACCTCGACGACGCGCGGGCCGTGACGGCGGCCTACGAGACGATGATGCGGAACGTCCGCGAGCGCGCCCCCCGGGCCCGGATCGAGGGCGTCACCGTCCAGAAGATGGTCCGCGCTCAGGACGGCGTCGAAATGATCTTGGGCATCAAGAAGGACCCGACCTTCGGCACGGTCATCATGACGGGCATGGGCGGGACCGAGGCCGAGCTCTTCGGCGACCGGGCCCTCGGCTTCCCTCCCCTCAACGAGCGACTGGCCCGCCGGATGCTCGAGGAGCTCAGGATTTGGCCGCTCCTCCAGGGATACCGCGGCCGGCCGGCGGCCGACGTCGACGCCCTGGTCAAGACGCTGATCCGCCTGTCCTACCTGGCCGCCGACTTTTCCGAGATCGCCGAGCTCGACATCAATCCCCTGCTCGTCACGCCCGGCGGCGCGACCGCCCTGGACGCCAGGGCCGTCCTCGACCGGGAGGCTCTGGCCAAGCCGTCCAAGCCGTTCGCCCACCTCGCCCTGCGGCCGTATCCCGAGGAATTCGTCGACCGGGCGCGCCTGCGGGACGGGACGGAGGTCCTGCTGAGGCCGATCAAGCCCGAGGACGAGCCGCTATGGCTCGCGCTCCTCGGCAGCTGCTCCAGGGAATCCATCTATTCGCGCTTCCGCTATTTCTTCTTCTGGCAGTCGCACGACGTCGCCAGCCGCTACTGCTACATCGATTACGACCGCGAGCTGGCCCTGGTCGCCGAGGTCGGCGAGGGCGAGGCCCGGAAGCTCATCGGCGTCGGCCGCCTCATCGCCGAGCCCGGCCGCGAGACGGCCGAGTACGCCGTCCTGGTCCAGGACGTCTGGCAGGACCGCGGGCTCGGCGGCATGCTGACGGACCGCTGCCTCGACATCGCCCGGCGCTGGGGGATCCGGAAGATCACGGCCATCACGACGAGCGACAACCCCCGCATGGTCGCCGTCTTCGAGAAGCGCGGCTTCCGGGTCGAGAAGGATCTCGAAAGCTCTCTCGTCGAGGTCTCGAAGGACCTCGGTTGACGATGCGGCCGCGGATCATTCCAGCGTTTTGAAGCCCCTGACCGTCGCCGGCTTGAGCAGGTGCAGGTCGAGGACGACGATCTCGTTCCGGCCCATCCGGAGGAACGGCGCGGGGCAGAAGAGCCTCTTTTGCGGCCCGATGTCCCAGTACCGGCCGAGGTTGCGGCCGTTGACCCAGACGACGCCCTTCTTCCAGCCCGTCATGTCCAGGTAGGTGTCGCCCGTCTCGGCGAGCTCGAAGGCGCCGCGGTAGAAGACGCCGGGCATCGCGGCCGACGGGCTCCCGTACCTCAGCCCGGCGAGATCGTCCTCTTCCAGAGGAAGCCCGAAGACCTCCCAGTCCATGAGCGTCATGTTGTCCAGGGTCACGCGGTCGGTGATGCCCTTGCGGTCGAGAAGGAGGGGTCCGTAGTTGATCCTGCCCATGGCTTCGACGAGGATGTCGAGCCGCCGGTGCGGCGGGTCGGACCTCGGGATGTCGATGGCCGCCTCGCCGCGGGTCCGGCTCAGCGTCCCCAGGTATTTTCCGTCGACATAGACGTTAGCGTAGTCATGGAGGTCGATGACCTTCAGCCGGCCGCTCCGGCGCCCGACGAGGCTCGTCCGGTAGAGGACGAGGCCGTGGTTCTGCCCGAAGCTTTCCATGGGCTGCGGCTGGGGACTGCGCACGGCTTCCGGCAGATTGTCGAAGAGCGAGGCGCCCTCCGGGAACGCGATCTCCGGGACCTCGATCGCCGCGAGCGGCTTCGGCAGGGCCGGGAGCACGGTCCCCTTCGGCTGGAAGCGCCGCAGCAAGTCGCGGATGGCGAAGTACTTGGCCGTCGGCCGGCCCGCCTCGTCGAGGGGCGCGTCGTAATCGTAGCTCGTCAGGTCCGGCTCGTACTTGTCGCTGAAATTCGCCCCGGCCCAGAAGCCGAAATTCGTCCCGCCGTGGAACATGTAAAAGCTGAAGGACTTCCCATTGGCGAGCAGCCAGTCGAGATCGGCCAGGACGGCCTCGGTCTTGACCCGGGCCCACGGCTCGCCCCAGTGGGTCAGCCAGCCGGGATAGAGCTCGCTGCAGAAGACGGGAACGGCGGCGCCGAGCTTGTCCGCCTCCTCGAAGTCCTTGGCGCTCGTCCCGGGGTCCAACCCGATGGCCGCGCCCGCGACCGTGCCGGCTTCGAGCATGTGGGGCGCCGCGCCGTCGGCCGTGTAGAACGGCACCTCGATCCCCGCCTCTTCCCACATCTTCTTGAGGGCCGCGAGGTAACCCTTGTCGTTGCCGTAGCTTCCGTACTCGTTCTCGATCTGGACCATCAGCAGCGGACCGCCGCGCTGGATCTGGAGCGCGCGGACCTCGTCCGCGATCTTCCGGACGTACGACCCGCAGGCGGCGAGATAGCGCGCGTCGGAGCAGCGGACCTTGATGTCGGGCGTCCGCAGCAGCCAGGCCGGCAGGCCGCCGAAATCCCATTCGGCGCAGGCGTAAGGCCCGGGCCTTAGCACGACCCACAGCCCGGCCCGCTCGGCCGTCCGGATGAAGGCGGCCAGGTCGTTCGAGCCGGCCAGGTCCCATCGCCCCGGCTCGGGCTCGAGGGCGTTCCAGAAGACGCAGGTGCAGACCGTGTTCAGGCCGGCGGCCCGGAGCTTGATCAGCCGGTCCGCCCAGTACTCGCGGGGGATGCGCTGGAAGTGCATTTCCCCGGCCATGATCCGGAAGGGCTTGCCGTTGAGGAGGAATTCACGGCCCTCGAAACGGAAGCTCGACGTCTTCGCCGCGAAGGCCGGAACGAGAATCAGGCCGACGACGGCCGCGACGGTCAGCATCTTATTTTTCATCGGTCTCTCCGTCCGATCGGATTGGCGCGCCGGCGGAATTGTATCATATTATTCGTTTTGACTTTTCCGGGCGGGCCAATATAAACTCCCTCCTGATGCACAAGCCGCGCCCGTCCGTTCTTTCCGGAGGAGCCGCCCTCCGCCTGGCCGTCCTGCTTTCGCTTCTCGCCGTCCCGGCGCTCCCGGCCCAGGAGAAAAGTCCCGCCCTGCGGGCCTATCCGGACAGGATCCCCGAGGACCTGACGTTCGAGACCGTCACGGCAAGCCAGCTCTACCCGCCGGTGAAATACCCCGTTCCCGTCATCGGCTGGAAGAATCATCCCGAGGAAATCCACGTGGCGCCCAACGGCGCCCTCGTCTTTCCCAAAACGCCTCTTCCCGGCGGCTTGTATATCCTGCCTCTCCTCGGCATCGATCCCGGCGCTCCGCCCCGCGTCCTCGACCCGGACACGGCCGTCCAGGAGCTCGTCGACGGCTACCTGCCGGGAATCCAGAGCGGCTGGAGAATCCGGAACTTCATGGTCCGCGAACTCGCCTTCGCCACGCTCCTCGAAGCGCCGCAGGTCCGGACCGGGCGCGAGATCCTGGTCGCCATGGCCCGCTGGACGATCAAGAACGAGTCCGGCCTGGAGGGGCCCGTCCGCTTCGCCTTCAGGATGGGCGAGGCGGTTTCGGGCCTGAGCCTCTTCAAGACGCCGGCGGCGTACGCCGGCGAGCTCGCCTACAACAGCCCCTTCGTCGTCCTCGCCAACGGCAAGATTCTCCTCCGGGCGAGGGCGTCCCGGGCGGCCGTTTCCTTCGTCGCCGCGCCGGCGGAGGAGCCGTCGGCCGGCGCCGCCCCCGCCGCAAAAGACCTGGTCTTCGACTTCCGACTGAAGCCTGGCGAAGAGAAGACGATCGATCTCTTTATCCCCTACTTCCCGGTCGGCGTCGAGAAGACGGGTGATCTGGAGCGCCTGGCCGTCGAGCCTCAGCTCGACATCTTCCGGGACTTCTGGACACTCGAGCTCGACCGCGCCGCTCAATTCATCGTCCCCGAAAAGCGGGTCCGCGACGCCTACCGGGCCGCCCTGGCCTACAACATGATCCTGACCGACCGTGACGCCAGGGGCCATCTCCGGCCGCACCCGGACGCGACGGCCTACGAGAACGTCTGGGCCGGCGACAGCGCCTGTATCATCCAGGCCGCCGACCGCCTCGGCTACCACGGCGAAGCAGCGGCTTATATCGATTACTTCCTGTCCCGGCAGGGCCAGCGTCCTCCCGAGGGCGACGTGACGTCCGCCGACGGCTTCCTTTCCGGGGACGCGCCGGGCTTCCGTTGGATGGGAGAGAACGGCTTCATCCTCTGGGCCATGGCCGAGCATTACAAGCTCACCGGCGACAAGATCTGGCTGAGGCGCGTCGCCCCGCAGATGATCAAGTCCTGCGACTGGATCATCCGCGAGAGGGCCCGGACCAAAACCGCGGCGGGACCGGAAAGGCCGCGCCACTACGGCCTTCTCCCCAAGGGCCGGGCCTCCGACAACGCCGAGCTGAACTATTTCTACTGGACGGACACGTACTCCTATGGCGGCCTCCGGGGCACGGCCGACGTCCTGCCGGAAATAGGCCTGGAGAAGGAGGCCGAGCGCCTCCGGGAGGAGGCCGACGATTACCGGGCCTGCATTCTGGATTCGGTCGAGCGCTCGATCCTCCGGGACACGGACCCGCCCTTCGTCCCCCAGGGCCCTTATATGAACCAGCCGCCGACGGCCGAGAGCCTGGCGGCGAGCTGGTACGGCATCTGCAGCCCCATCTACATGGTCGAGATGGGCCTCCTCGGCGCCCGCGATCCCCGGTCCGCCTGGATCGACCAAACCATCGAGAAGCACGTTATGACCAGCGGCCTGCCGACCCTCCTGCGGCCGGGCTACATCGATCCCCACTATGTCTACAACCAGGCGCTCTGCCAGCTCCTGCGGGGTGAAGCCGGGAAGTTCCTGTGGACCTTCTACAGCGTTCTCGCCTACGGCCAGTCGCGCTCGACCTACGCGACCATCGAATGCAACGACATCGTCACGGGCTCGTCCGGCGACGCCTGGGACGCGCTGCGGACGCCGCACCAGCACTCGAACAGCCGGGTCCTGGCCCTCGTCCGGATCGCCCTCGTCCACGAAGACGGCGACGCCCTGCATCTCCTGGCCGGGACGCCGCGGGGCTGGCTGGAGCCGGGGAAGACCGTCCGCGTCAACGCGGCGCCGACGGAATTCGGGGACATCAGCTTCCGCTGCGAGTCGCGGGCGACCCGCGGCGAAATCGCCGTCACCGTCGATCCGCCTCCGCGGCGGAGGGCTCGGATCGTCCTCCATGTCCGCCCGCCGTCGGGATTCGGCGCGCCCGTGCGCGTGACCGTCAACGGCATGCCGCGGACCGGCATCACGCAGGAGATGATCGATCTGGGGCGGATCGCGCGGCGGACCGTCGTCGTCATCAAGTATCCTCAGGGTTCGCCGAATTGATTCCGCGGGAGGTCTTCATGAAGTTCGGGAAAGGGATCCTCATTGTTCTATCGGCCGCGCTTCTCGCCGCGCCCGCCGCCTTCGGCGAGGGCGAGAAATCCTCCTCGACGTTCGGCCTCTCTCTGTCCGGCTACGTCAAGACGGACATCTTCTACGATTCGCGCCAGACCGTGAGCATCCGGGAGGGCCATTACCTCCTCTACCCCAAGGAGCCGAGTCTCGACCCGCTCGGCCGGGACATCAACGCCGCGGGCGGCTTCAACATCCTTTCCATCCAGACCCGGTTCGCCGGCAAGATCACCGGCCCCGACGCCCTCGGCGCCAAAACCTCGGCCTACATCGAGGCCGAGTTCTTCGGCACCTCGGACGCCGACCTCAACGGCTTCCGGCTCCGCCACGCCTGGCTCAAGCTCAACTGGAAGACGACCGAGCTCATGATCGGCCAGTTCTGGCACCCAATGTTCATCACGGAGAGCTATCCCGACGTCGTCTCCTTCAACACCGGCGCGCCGTTCCAGCCGTTCAACCGCAGCCCCCAGGTCCGCTTGACGAAGACGTTCGGCCGGATCGGCCTGATCGCGACGGCCCTGGCCCAGCGTGACTTCGCCTCGAACGGGCCGCAGGGGACGAGCTCCGTCTACCTCCGGAACGCCGTCCTGCCCGAGATGAATCTCAAGCTCCAGTACTCGGCCAGGGACGAGGCGCACAAGACCGAGAGCCTGGCCGGCGCCGGGATCGACGTCATGAAGCTCGTGCCCCGTCTCTCGACCACCACGGGCTACAAGACAAACGCTTCCGTCACGAGCCTCGCCGGCATGGCCTACGTCATGCGCAAGTGGCCGAAATGGACCTTCAAGGCCGAGGGCGTCTATGGCGGGAACCTCCATCACCTGACGATGCTCGGCGGCTACGCCGTCCGCGACGACTCCATCGTCGAAGGGGACGCGATCCAGGATTGGGCCTACGCGCCGACGCGGGTCATGTCGCTCTGGAGCGAGGCCATGACCAACGGCCGGCGCTGGCAGACCGGCATCTTCGCCGGCTACGCCAAGAACCTGGGCGCTCGGCACGAAATCGCCGCCGACCTCGGCTACGCAAGAGGCGCCAACATCGACGTCCTCTACCGCGTCTCCCCCCGCCTTCTGCTCAACGTGGGGAAGATGCGCTTCGCGACGGAGGTCGAGTTGACGGCCGCCTCCTACGGCGCGCCCGACGCCTTCGGCAAGGTCCGGAACGCCGACTTCGTGGAGAACGTCCGCGTTCTGTTCGCGGCCTACTACTTCTTCTGAGGCCGGGCGGATGCCCCGTGAGCTTGTATTCCCGCCGGCCCGCCGTTAGAATATATTTCTCAGTCGGCCCTTCGCCAAGTGTTTTCTCCTTATGATATATAAAACGGCTAAGGAGTAAATTCCATGTCGACGAAGCCTGCCAGACCCGTCCCCAGCGACATCGAGATCGCCCAATCCGCCGAACTCCTCCCGATCGTCAAGGTCGCGAGCGGGATGGGGCTCGCCGAGGACGATATCGACCTCTACGGCCGCTTCAAGGCCAAGATCCATCTCGACGTCCTCGACCGGCTCAAGGATCAGCCCCTCGGGCATTACGTGGACGTCACCGCCATCACGCCCACGCCGCTCGGCGAGGGCAAGACGACGACGACCGTCGGGCTCAGCCAGGCCCTCGGCGCCCACCTGGGAAAGAAGGTCATCACCGTCGTCCGCCAGCCGAGCATGGGGCCGACCTTCGGCATCAAGGGCGGCGCGGCCGGGGGCGGCTACTCCCAGATCGTGCCCATGGAGGACTTCAATCTCCACCTGACCGGCGACGTCCACGCCGTGACGGCCGCCCACGATCTCCTGGCGGCGGCCATCGACGCCCGCATCCTGCACGAATCGGCCCAGGACGACGAAAAGCTCTTCAACGCCTTCTGCCCGGCGGGCAAGGACGGACATCGGCGGTTCTCCCCGACCATGGTCGCCCGGCTGAGGAAGCTGGGCATCGACAAGGACGATCCGGCCGCCCTGACGCCGGAGGAAAAGCGCCGCATGTTCCGCCTCGACATCGACCCGGCCTCCATCACCTGGAATCGGGTCATCGACATCAGCGACAGGTTCCTCCGCCGCGTCCAGATCGGCATGGGCCCCGAGGAAAAGGGCATGGTTCGCCAGACCGGCTTCGACATCTCCGTCGCCAGCGAGATCATGGCCATCCTGGCCCTGACGACAGGGGCCCGGGACATGCGCGAACGGCTGGGCCGGATCGTCATCGGCACCAGCCGGGCGGGCGAGCCCGTCACGGCCGAGGATCTCGGCGCGGCCGGGGCCCTGATGGTCCTGATGAAGGACGCCCTCATGCCCAACCTCATGCAGACCGTCGAGAACACGCCGGCCCTCGTCCACGCCGGGCCGTTCGCCAACATCGCCCACGGCAACTCGTCGGTCATCGCCGACCAGATCGCCCTGCGCCTCGTCGGCGCGGACGGCTACGTCGTGACGGAATCGGGCTTCGGCGCCGACTGCGGCATGGAAAAGTTCATGGATATCAAGTGCCGGGCGAGCGGCCTGCGGCCGAGCTGCGTCGTCATCGTCGCCACCGTCCGGGCCCTGAAGATGCACGGCGGCGGGCCCAAGGTCGTGGCCGGAAAGCCGCTGGCCCCGGCCTACACGGACGAGAACCTGGACCTCCTGGCCAAGGGCCTGGCGAACATGACGGCCCACATCCGCAACGCCCTCCGCTTCGGCGTGCCGGTCGTCGTCGCCGTCAACCGCTTCGCCTCGGACACGGACGCGGAGATCGATCTCATCCGCAAAACCGCGATTGCCGTCGGGGCCGAGGACGCCGTGGCCACCACCCAGTGGGCCGACGGAGGGGCGGGGGCCATGGCCCTGGCCGAGGCCGTCATGGCGGCCTGCCGCAAGCCGACCGACTTCCGCTTCCTCTACCCGCTCGACTGGGACATCAAGAAAAAGATCGAGACGATCGCCGTCGAGATCTACGGCGCGGCGAGCGTCGAGTACGCGCCCGAGGCCGAGGCCAAGGTCGCCCTCTACACGCGGCTCGGTTTCGCCGGCCTGCCCATCTGCATGGCCAAGACGCACCTCAGCCTGAGCCACAACCCCGAATGGAAGGGCGTGCCGCGGAACTTCAAGCTGCCGATCAGCGACATCCGGGTCAGCGCGGGCGCCGGATTCCTCTATCCCCTCTGCGGGGACATGCGAACGATGCCCGGCCTGCCGACGCGCCCGGCCTTCTACGACGTCGACCTGGACCTCGCCACCGGCAAGGTCGTCGGGCTCTTCTAGCTCAGAACGAGAATCTCAATCCGAGGCGCGCCGACCACGTGCCGAAGCGCGTGCTGTAATGTCCGTACTGGGCGTTGGGATAGTAGTCGATGACGAGCGCCTCCCAGGCAATGGGCTCGTTCTTCAATATGGCCAGCATGAGCTCGTCGGAGTAGGACATGGACGTCCGGTTGGCCAGAGTCGCCATGCTCTGCCAGGTCTTGGTGTTCGTCACGTTGTTGATCTGAAGATTGATCGCCGCCTGGTACTTGCCGGCGATTTTCAGGGCGTATTCGAGATAAAGATCAGCCCATACGGTGAACGGCAGACGCCCCAGATCGCCGAAGCCTTCCGGGTACATGTACAGATTGTTGACAAGGAGCCTCGTGCTGATCGGCAGGCCGCTCCGGCCGTAGGCGGCGGCGCCGGCCGTCAGGCCGAAGGGGAAGGTGTAGGAGCCGTAGGCCTTGAGGTAATGGGCCCGGTCCTGCGGCAGGACGCCGTCGAGGAGATTCCCCTCCCACGTGTACATCAAGTACCACGCGTCGAACGCTTGCTCGACGTTCGGAGTGTTCCGGCCGGCCGTATCGCTCTCGTCGGCACTCGACAAGCCGGCATAGTTGCCCGTCGCCCGGCTCCACGTGTAGCTGAAGCCGCCCTGCCAGCGATGGCTGAAGCGCTTCTCGAGGGAAATGTTCAATCCGTAATATTCCCTCTTCGCCTTGGGCTCGGCCAGGTATTCTTCGCCCAGGATTTCGACCAGCTTCTCCTGGACATAGGCGCTGCCGGGATTGGAGATGTAAGGGACGGTGCCCGATTCACCGGGAAAGCCGATGTCCTCGATCGTCCGGATGAGATGCTTGCGGACGAAGCGCACGGACAGGGACAGGTCCTGTGTCAGGCGCTTTTCGAGGCCGAGCGCCGTTTCGCTTTGGGCGGTCGGCTTCAGGTTCGGATCGGTCGTGTCGAACGAGGGGACGCGATAGTCGATGGTCCCCATGTATTCGCCGCCGTCGGCCTGGTCGGCCCGGGCCTCGGCGCTGGTGTCGCCGGCGAGATACTCGTTGGCGATCTGCCAGAAATCGTAGTTTTCGAGCGTGTAGTAATCGGTCTTCCACTTGAAGCCGCCGTACGTGCCCTCGGCGATGTACAGTTTCATCGCGTCGTAGTAGATGCCGAAGCTCGCGAAGAGCTTGAAGCTTGAATCGCCGAAGACGTCGTAGACGACGCCCAGCCGCGGTGCCAGTTTGTCCGCGAGCCCGAACTTGATGGGTTTGCCCGGGTACTCGGGGCTGAAGGAAGGGATGTATTCGCTCTCCGCCCGGAGTCCCGCGTTGACGGTCAGGCGGCCGTTGATCGTCCAGGAGTCCTGGAGATAGAGGGCCCAGCTGTCGCGCCTGGCGTTCCAGACGTAGCCGTACGGCGATGTCCAGGAGCCGCGGACGTTGTAGTATCCGTAGGTGCCGGCGAATTCGGGCACGCCGTACGGCTCCAGCGCCGAGCAGCTCTGGCCCCAATAAAGATTGACCATGGGATACAAGGCCCCATTAGCATAATCCTCGTGGTTGCGGATCCACTGGAAACCGGCCTTCCAGGCGTGCGCGCCGCCCAGCGTCATGTAGTAGGCGGCGTTGACGTCGGCCGAATACTTCATCTGCCTCTGTCGCTGGAGCGCCAGTCGGCTGCCGGAATAGTTGATGGCGCCGGCATAATAGATATAAGCATCGGGGATGCTGCCTTCCAATATCCAATTGCTCGTGGCGTTGTAGTAGGTCGTGAATCTGTTGGCGACCTGTTGGTTCGTCGTGTCGTGCATGGCGTAGCCGGCGCGGGCGCTGAAGAGGAGGCTGTCGCTCGCGATGTAATCGGCCGTGAACGCGGCGCTGAAATTGGGATAGTCGTAGCCTTCCTTTTGGTAGTCGTAGTCATCTACATAGGATACGTCGTGGGCCGGAATGGCTCCCCTGTACTTGGAGAAGTTGTTGACGAAAGAGGCTCCCAGGCGCAGGCCTTTAAACGGAGCGGCCGTCAGTTTCGCCTGGCCGTTCCACCACCACCGCTTTTGGATAAAGTCCTTGGAATAAGTCCCGCCGCCCGCGTCGACTTGGCGCGTGCCGGTCTGCCGGTTGTGCTGGGGATTGAATTGGGCGAAGAACCACAGCTTGTCCTTAAGGATATAGCCGCCGAGCGAGAAAACGGCCTCGACCCGTTTGAAAGGATCCCGGCCGTACAGGTCGTCGTCGTTGACGTATTCCGTGATCCAATCGTCATATGGATTCCACCGAAGGTATTCCCGGGACTTGCCGAGCATCAGCTCGCTGCTGTCGTTGTAATAGCCGACGATGTCGCCGTGGAAGGCGTTGCCGCCCGAACGCGTGATGACGCTGACGACGCCGCCCATCGAGCCTCCGGTCTCGGCGCCGCGGCCCGAGGCCGTGAGACTGACCTCGTCGAGGCCCTCCATGATCGCGCTCTGGCCCTGCGTTCCGATGTGCATCTGGGTGATGTCGGCGCCGTCCATGAGCCACGTGTTCTCGGTGCCGGTGGCCCCGTCGACCGTCAGCCCGCCGAGTTTGTCCTCGTATTGGACGCCCGGGATCGTCCCCAGAAGGCCGGTAAAATCGCGGCTCCTCGGCAAGGACATGAACACGTCCCTGGTCATGGTCCGGGTCGTGACCGCGCTCCGGACGTCGAACGGCGCGCCGCCGGTGACGACGATGGTCTCGGCGGTTTCGCCCTGTTCGAGGCGGGCGTCGATCTTGACGGTCTGGCCTGAATGGACGAAGATCTCCCGGCGGATCAGCGTCTTAAATCCCGACTGAATGAACTTGGCTTCGAAAACCCCGGGAGGCAGGGGGACAAGGCGGTAGGAGCCGTCCGCGGCCGTCACCGCCGTCATCCTGCCGATCAGGTTCGAGCCCTCCGCCTCGACGAGAACGCCCGGAAGCGGCGCGCCCTGGGCGTCGAGGACGCGCCCGACGATCACCGACGCCGGCTCCGATTGGGCGTAAACCATTTCCCCGGCCGGCACCAGGAAGAGAAGCACACAGATAAAGATTTTTTTCTTCATCTCTTTCCCCTTTGCCGATATTAGAACCGGAAATCCCGTAGCCGGCCGGGCCCGGTTTCTTCCCCTAGTCAATAATAATATACACGCGGCGCCGTTTTCCTGTCAACTCAACGGCGGAATAAACCTTAAGATGGGGTCGCGTCTACGCGATGCCAGAAAAATCCTCGGTGCGAGAAGAAACTGGCATTGCGTAGATTTGACCCCATCTGATCTTGACCATCCCCGTTTCCCTTTCGAATGCGCTATAATGACCCTCGGCGCGGGCCGGAAGGTTTCCGCCCCGCCCGCCACTTCGATCCGAGGAGAGGCCCATGTCGAAAGGAAGCCGCCTGAGCCGCAGGCAATTCATCGGAAGAGGGCTCGCCGCCGCGGCGGCCGGCCTCGCCATCGTCCCGCGCCGCGTCCTCGGAGGACAGGGCTACACGCCGCCGAGCGACACCCTGACCAAGGCCGTCATCGGCGTCGGCGGCATGGGCCGGGGCCATCTCGCCTATCCCGGCGCGGTCCTCCTGGCCGTCTGCGACGTCGACGAGAAGCACCTCCGGTCCGCCCTGGAGCTCTCCGGCCCCGGCGTCAAGGGGTACAAGGATTTCCGTGAAGTCCTCGAGCGACCCGACATCGACATCGTCCACATCGCGACGCCGCCCCACTGGCACGCCCTGATCTCGATCGCCGCCGCCGACGCCGGCAAGGACGTCTGGTGCGAAAAGCCCATGACCAGGACGATCGCCGAGGGCCTCGCGCTCGTCCGGGCCGTCGAGCGGAACGCGCGCATCTTCCGCGTCAACACCTGGTTCCGGTTCGACGGCAGATTCTACGGCTTCGGCACGGACGTCAAGCCCATCGCCAAGGTCGTCCGGAGCGGCCTCCTCGGTTGGCCCCTGAAGGCCACCGTCAGCGCGACGACGGGCTTCGACTGGAAGTTCTACTGGAGCGGCCGGACCAACCTCAAGCCGGAACCCGTGCCGCCCGAGCTCGACTACGATTTCTGGCTCGGGCCGGCGCCCTGGAAGCCCTACCACCCCCACCGCGTCCACGGCACCTTCCGCGGTTACTGGGACTACGACGGCGGCGGCCTGGGCGACATGGGCATGCACTATCTCGACCCCGTCCAGTACCTTCTCGGCAAGGACGATACGAGCCCCGTCGAGGTCTGGGCCGACTGCCCCCAACAGCACCCCGACGCCTGCGGCTCCTGGCGCCGGATCGAGATGAAGTACGCCGACGGCTGCACCATCGTTCTCGATGGCGAGGACAAGGACAAGAACGCGGCCTTCCTGGAGGGCCCGAAGGGCAGGCTTTACAGGGGATTCGAATCCGACATCCCCAACCTCAGGGACCTCATCGCCGGCCTGCCCGATCCCGAGCCTCAGGTCACGGATTTCGCCGAGGCCGTGCGGAAGCGCCGCCGCTTCGCCCTCAACGAGCGCAACGCGCACCGGTCGTGCACCTTGGTCAACCTGGCGAAGATTGCCGTCCAGCTCGGCCGGACGATCCGCTTCGACCCGCAGGCCCAGCGCCTTATCGGCGACGCGGAAGCCGAACGGCTGGCCGACCAGCCGATGCGGGCCCCCTGGCATCTTTAAGCGGAAGCGCCGCGGAGGAGAGAGAACATGAAAAGAGCGACAAGACTCCTTGTGATACCGGCCGTCCTCCTGTTCGCCGCGGGCCTCCTGGCCGGCCTCGATGACACCGATAACCTGAAAGCAAAGGTGACGGGCCTCCTCGGCCGTTACCCGGCGGCGACCGCCGCGGACAAGGACGCCCTCTCGGCGGAGATCCTCAAGCTCGGACCCGCGGCCGTCGGCGAAATCTGCGGCCGCGTTCTGGCGCCCGGAGCCGGAGACGACTCGGCCGCCCGCTTCGCCCTCAACGGCCTGGCCGCTTATGTCATGAGGGCCGGCGCGGAGAAGGAACGGCTTCTTTATGTCAGGGCCCTACTCGAGGCGCTCGGCCGCGCCCCGGGCAAGGACGTCAAGGCCTTCCTCATTTCCCAGCTCCAGTTGACCGGCGGGAAAGAGTGCGTCAGGCCCCTCGCCGGATACCTCGCGGACGTGAAACTCGCCGAGCCGGCGGCCCAGGCCCTCCTGGCCATTCGCCTGCCGGAAACGGCATCGGCCTTTCTCAAGGCCCTGGATTCCGCTCCCGCGGCGGCCAAGGTCACGATCATCAAGGCCCTGGGGGAGCTCCGCAGCCGCGACGCGGTGAAAAAAATCCTGCCGTACGCAGGAAGCGCCGACGACAACGTCAGACGGACGGCCCTTTTCGCCCTGGCCAACATCGGCGACCCGCGGGCGGGGCAGGTTCTCGACAAGGCCCGGATCGCCGCTTCGCCTTACGAACGGTCGCAGGCCCCGGCGCTCTACCTCCTCTATGCCCGACGCCTCGTCGAATCCGGCCATGCGATGGACGGCCTGGCGATCTGCCGCAGTCTTCTGAAATATTACGCGACGCCGGTGGAGAACCACGTCGCCGCAAACGCCCTCGGGCTTATCGCCGCCGCGCTCAAGGACCGGGCACTGCCCGATCTCCTGACCGCCGCGGACAGCCCCGTCCTCGAGCTCCGCGCCGCCGCCCTCGAGCTCGCGATGTCGATCCCGGGGAGTGACGCCACCGCCAAGTGGATCGAGAAGGCGGCCGCGGCTCCCGCCGAGGTCCGGGCGGAGATCATCTCCATGCTCGGCCGGCGCAAAGACGCGTCAGCCCTGCCCGCCGTTCGCGAAGCCCTCCGGAGCCCGGACAAGCCGGTCCGGCTGGCGGCCATCCCGGCCGCGGTCCGGCTCGGAGGGGACGCCGTCCTTCCCGACCTCCTCCCCTTCTTCGCATCCGGCGATGCCGAGGAAATCGCGGCCGTCAAGGAAGCCGCCCTCGGCTTCGGCGCCGCTCTCGTCGTCCCCGAGGCCGTCCGCCTGATGGAATCGGCCCCTCCCGCGGGCCAGGCCGCCCTGATCGAGATCCTGGCCGAAAAGGGAGCCCGGGACAGGCTCGATCTCGTCTTCGCCCGGGCGGAGAGCCCGGAGCCCGAGGTCCGGGCCGCGGCCATCGCGGCCTTGGCCAAGCTGGCCGGGGAAAAGGACCTGCCGCGGATCGTCGACCTCCTCGTCGCCGCTTCGGACAGCGAGGAAACCGTCAACCTCGAGAACGCCGTCGCCGCAGCGGCCGGGCGCAATTCCGACCCCGCCCGCAGGGCGGACGCTTTGATCGGCATGATGGCGAACGCGGCCACCGATAAAAAGGCCGCCATCCTGAAGGTCCTGCCGCGCGTCGGCGGGGCCGCGGCGCTCAAGGCGGTGATTGACGAAACGGCGAGCAGGGATCCGAAGATCCAGGCCGCCGGCGTTTATGCCCTTTCCGAGTGGCCCGATTTCGGGGCCGCGGACGAGCTCCTGCGGATCGTCACGTCGACGGCCAACAAGAAATATCTCCTGATGGCCCTCGAGGGCTACGTCCGCCTCGTCAACAAGGCCGATTTCCCGTTTTACCGGAAACTCGAGCTCCTCAAGAACGCCCTCGGCCTGCCCAAGGACGACGCCGACCGGAAGGCCGTCCTGCGCGGCATCGCGGAAAACCGCGGTCCCGCCGCCTTCCGCATGCTCGCGGATTTCCTGGGCAACCGGGAGCTCGGGGCGACGGCCGCGCAACTGCTCCTGGATACGGCCGCCGATCAGGCGCCGGAGGAGCGCTGGCTCTCGGGCCACGAGGCGATTTCGATCCTCAAGCGCATCGAGGCGGCGAGCCAAGACGCGGCCGAAAGGGAGATGGCCGCGAAGACGATCGCCGACCGCCTGAAGCAAGGCGGATACGTCGCCCTTTTCACCGGCCGCGACCTCGACGGCTGGAAAGGCCTCGTCGCCGACCCGCCGGCCCGGGCCAAGATGACGCCGGAGGAATTGAAGAAGGCCCAGGCCGCGGCCGACGAGCGCATGCGCGCCCACTGGCGCGTGGCCGACGGCGCCCTCGTCTTCGACGCGAAGGGCGAGAGCCTGTGCACGATTAAGGACTATGAGGATTTCGAGCTTCTTGTCGACTGGAAGATCGAAAAGGCCGGCGACAGCGGCATCTACCTCAGGGGCTCGCCGCAGGTCCAGATCTGGGACCCGGACGCCAATCCCGAGGGCTCGGGCGGCCTCTACAACAACCAGAAGGGGGCGCGCAAGCCGCTCGTGAAGGCCGACCTGCCCGTCGGCCAATGGAACACGTTCCGCATCATCATGATCGGCGAGCGGGTCACGGTCTATCTCAACGACAAGCTGGTCGTGGACAATACGCCCCTGGAAAACTACTGGGAGAGGGACAAGCCGATCTACGCCGCCGGGCAGATCGAGCTCCAGGCCCACGGCAACCCGCTTTGGTTCAGGAACGTCTACGTCCGCGAGATCCCGCGCGGCGGCGAGGCGCCGGCGCTGAGCGACGCCGAAAAGGACGAAGGGTTCGCCGCGTTATTCAACGGCAGGGACCTCGCCGGCTGGACGGGCGAGGCCAAGGGTTACGTCGCCGAAGGCGGGGCGATCGTTGTCCATCCCGAGCTCGGCGGCGGCAATCTCTACACGGAAAAGGAATACGCCGACTTCGCGCTCCGCTTCGAGTTCAAGCTGACGCCGGCGGCCAACAACGGCGTCGGCATCCGGGCGCCGCTCGAAGGCGACGCCGCCTACACGGGCATGGAGATCCAGGTCCTCGAGGACGGCTCGCCGGTTTATTGGGACCTCCACCCCTATCAGTATCACGGCTCGGTCTACGGCGTCGTCCCGGCGCGGCGGGGAGTGCTGCGTTCCATCGGCGAGTGGAACACGGAGGAGATCGTCGCCCGCGGCCGGCGGATCACGGTCACCGTCAACGGGACCAAGATCGTCGACGCCGACCTCGACCTGGCCGGCGCCGGCGGCACGATCGACCACCGAGACCATCCCGGCCTCGGGCGCGAGCGCGGGCACGTCGGCTTCCTCGGCCACGGCTCCATCGTCGAGTTCCGGAATATCAGGATCAAGGAATTGAATTAGGCCGGCGTCAGGTCTTGCCGGACGGAATCCGGCCGTCGAGCCGTCGTATTGATTTGCGTCGGATTCTTGATAGACTTGGGCCGGAGACGGGGAGGGGCGAACGGGCGGGGGCTCGGCGTTTGCGGCATGTTTGCCCCCAGCAAGGAAAGGACCCTCGCGCATAACGCGAGTCGCCGTCGAGGAGGGGAGATGAAAAAAGCCATGATTCCGTTGTTGACCTTGTTGTGCGTCTTTTTCGCCGAGGCCCAGCAGAGGATCGAGCTGACCAAGGCGGATCTCTTCGCCGCCGGCAGGCTCCCGGCGGCCTCGGAGATAAGCGTCATGGGGATCTCCGTGGGCGACCGGTTCGAGGATGCGGTGAAGGCAACGGGGAAATCTCGGGGAAGCGTCAAGTTCAGCGGGAAAGTCTATACCGTCGAGTATGGCGACGAACAGTTCCGGTATATCTCGAGGGACAACAAGGTCGTCACGAGCATCGTCATCTTCCCGAAATTCCAGGACAAGCTGGTGGGCAAGACGTCCGAGTACTTCAAGCTGATGTCCGCCCCAAGGATCAAGGAGTTCCTCCGGCAGAATGCGGGCAACCCGGACTATGTCGATGCCCGCTTCGAATCCATCGGCATGGTTTCGTTCATCTACGCGAACGGGCTCGTGTTCAGGAATTTCTCCGGCGAAAATTCGATCGGCATCGAGGATGCGGCGGACACCGCCGAGTCCGTCAGCGACCCGAAGATCAAGAAGCTCGAGGACTACGGCAAGCCCGTAGCGAAGCCCGAGCCCTCTTCATCGGCGGGATTCCGGAAGGCGCTCTGGGGGATGACGAAGGACCAAGTCAAGGCGGGGGAAACGGGCGAATTCCTTAAGGAAGATCGGCTGACCGGGAACCTGGCCGGCCTGGATGTTCTGACCTACAAGACGGACGACCTGGGGATGAGCGCGTTCATCGGCTATTATTTCGCGGACAACGCCCTGACCCGCGCGCGATACCTGATCCTGGAATCTCATTCCGACGACAATCTCTACATCGGGGATTTCGAGAGCATCAAGAGTCGGCTGGCGGAAAAGTACGGGGCTCCTTCCCGCGATCAAAAGATATGGTCGAACGAATTGTACAAATCCGATCCCTCGCATTTCGGACGGGCCGTCGCGGCGGGACACGTCGCCTACGTCGCGGAATGGTATCCGAGCGAGACGACCATTCAGCTGTTGATGCGGGGCGACAATTTCAAGATCACGATCGCCGTGGAATACGCGAGCGACAAGTTCAGGGAGTTCGAAAAGGACTTCATCAAGCGGTCGCAATCGGGCGTCTGGTGATCCCGTAGGTGAGGACGGCGGCGGAAGCGCCTGCCGCCGCGTTCATGGCCGAACGGCCTGACGGAGGGAGCCAGGCGGAGCGAGAGCGCTCAGTCCCGGGGGGAGCTGACCCTGGATTCCGGCCGGCGGCCGGACGGAGGGATTTCCTTGTCCGGGGCCGATATCGCCGGGGCGGCAACGGCGTGCGGCGCCACTTGCCGACGTCCGAGACCCAGCGCCTCGCGCATGCCGGCGTTGATCTGGGTGTTATCGACGATCGGACCGGGGTACCACCAGCCTTTATATTGAAGGAAAAGGGGCGTCGCCGCGCCGGTTACTGCCAGCGTCACGAGCTCGTTCGTGTGGCCGATGGCGGTATAGCTCAGTTCGCCGTCAGGGTAAATAAAAGGAGATTTCGAGGCGGGCAGCGCGGGCCGGGGCACCGTGGGATGCCGGCCGTTGCCGTTCACGGGCGGCGCGGCCGGCTCTTCCTTCGCCCGGGCGATCTGGCGGGGCAGCTCGCCCGCGCCCAGCGGCTTTTTGGGATCGAGGCGCAGCCCGCCAGTGGAATGGTCGGCGGTCACGATGAGAACCGTGTTGGTCCAATCGATATCATCCCCCGGCTCGTCGACGAAGGCGATGACGCTCTTGACGGCGTCGTCGAGATCGGCCACGGCGCCGATCATCCGCCGGAAATCGTTGTCGTGATTAGCCCAATCGATTTCGCCTTGTTCCGCCATGAGGAAAAAGCCGCGCGGATTCCGGCCGAGAACGCGCAGGGCGGCCAGGACGGCGTCCTTGAAGGCCGGGTCCTCGGACGTCTCCCGGGTGAACGCGGGCGCGCCGGGCCTCGCCTCGGGGAGCGGCAGGTCAAAGCTCCCGCCGGCGCCGCCGAAGAGTCCGAAGAGCTTTTTGCCGCGGGCGATCGCCTGCGCTGCGGCTTCGAGGAGCGTCCGGCTTCCGTCGGCCCCGGGCCGCCTCTCGGCCAAAACATAGTCCGGTGACGACTGCAGGCTTGTATAAAGCGCTTCCGAAATATATCCTTTGCGGCTGTCGAAAGCTGGATTGTCGAGGAGGGGGTGTCCGCCGCCGATGACGACATCGGGCTTCACGCGCAGGATGATCTCGTCGGCGATGCCCAGGCCCTGATATCCCCTGTTGCCGGTGTAATAGTGGTTCCGTCCCGTGTTGTGGCTGACGAAGGCGGCCGGGGTCGCGTGGCTGAAGGGCACGGTCGTGACGACGCCGATCGCCCCGCCGCGCCGGGCCCGGAATTCCTCGGCGATCGTGGGGATTTCGCCTCCCGGCCTGTCGCCCGAACGCCAGGCGATGTTGCCGCTGTCGGTCTTGATCCCCGTCGCCAGCGCCGTCGCCGCGGAGGCGGAGTCCGTGGCCGGGGCGGGGACGGGCCGCTCGGCGACCACGTATCCCTCGTCGGGGAAGGGACGGCGGCCCTCGCGGCGGACGTCATAGCCGAGAGACGGCGCGAAAACCGCTTCCGAATTCGGGGCGCGGCCGGCGTTCCGGGCTTTAGCGTCGTAGGCGGTGACGTCCCATGTGGCGACGTAGGACCGGCCCGGCATCGCGTGCCAGGCCAGGGCCCGGTCCCGGCCGTAAAGGTAGCGGCTGGCGGCGATCTCCGACTCGACCGACATGCCGTCGCCGATGAACAGGATGACGTTCGTCGCCCGCCGCTCGCCGCGGCCGCACGCGGAAAAGAGAGCGAGGGCGGCGGCGAAAAAAGCAAGGGCCGAGGCCGCGCGGGCGGCCGGATGAGCTTTTGGTCGGACGGTCGACATGACTTTCTATTATATTCCCGCCCGCAAGCTCAGGCGCCGCCTCTAGGCCTTCTTGATCTCGCCGATCGGCAGGACCGCGCGTCCCTTGGCCTCGTTGAGGACCTCGGCCATGGCCAGGTAGATCGCCGAAAAGCCGCAGACGATGCCTTCGAAACCGGCGATCCGGCCGACGAGAACCGATCCGGACCAGTCGCGGGCGGCCAGCAGCCAGAAGAGGATCGTCAGGCTCAGAAAGACGAACTGGAGGGCGCGGTTCTTGCCGAACGTCCCGAGCCACATGAAGAAGGTGAACAGGCCCCACAGGAAAAGGTACCAGCCCAGGTACGGCGCGGGCGTCTGCGTGCCGTTCGCGACGCCCATGCCGGGGATGATCCAGATCGCGACGAGCGTCAGCCAGAACAGGCCGTAGGACGTGAAGGCCGTCGCGCCGAAGGTGTTGCCCTTCTTGTACTCCATGATCCCGGCGATGATCTGGGCGATCCCGCCGTAGAAGATGCCCATGGCCAGGACCATGGCGCTGACAGGAAAGAAACCGGCATTGTGGATGTTGAGAAGGACGGTGGTCATCCCGAAGCCCATCAGGCCGAGGGGCGCGGGATTGGCGAGCTTGACGTCGTTCATGGCGACTCCTTTGTGAACCGAGACGAGGGGTATGCCGCGCTGAACCCCGTGGCGCAGGCGGAGCGGGCACGGCTCCTCGAAGAGGAGAGCGGAGCCGAGCAGCCGAGCGCGTTTTCCGCGCTGGGGAAAACGTGCGGGGGTTCGAGTGGCATCCCCGAGTCTCTACATGCCGTATTTAGCGATGATCTCCTGCTTCGTCTTGCCCAGGATGTCGAACTTCTTGCCGACCTTGACGAAGGCGGCCAGGGCCTTGTCGAGGTGATGGATCTCGTGGCCGGCGGAAATCTGGGTCCGGATCCGGGCCTGGCCCTGGGCGACGACCGGGAAGAAGAAGCCGATGGCGTAGATCCCCTCGTCGTAGAGGGACCGCGAGAAGTCCTGCGCCAGCTTGGCGTTGAAGAACATGACGGGGACAATCGGCGTGTCGCCTTCCTTGAGGACGAAGCCGGCCTCGGTCAGGCCCTTGCGCCAGTAGGCGGCGTTGCGCTCGAGCTTGTCGCGGCGCTCGGTCGACTTGGAGAGGATCTCCATGACCTTGAGGACGCCGGCGACGACGACCGGGGCGATGGTGTTCGAGAACAGGTACGGCCGGGCCCGCTGCCGGCACATCTCGACCAGCTCGCGGCGGCCGCTGACGCAGCCCCCGGACGCCCCGCCGAGGGCCTTGCCGAAGGTCGTGGTGATGACGTCGATCTTGCCCATGACGCCGCACTTCTCGTGGGTGCCGCGGCCGGTCTTGCCGATGAAGCCGCTGCTGTGGGAGTCGTCGACGAGGAGCATGGCGTCGTATTTCTCGCACAGGGCGACCATCTCGTCGAGCTTGGCCGTGTCGCCGTCCATGGAGAAGACGCCGTCCGTGACGACGAGCTTGAAGCGCTTGTCGGCGTGGAGCTGGAGCTTCTCCTCGAGATGGGCCATGTCCGAATGCTTGATCGTGTCGTGCATGGCGCTGCAGAGGCGGATGCCGTCGACGAGCGAGGCGTGTACGAGGCGGTCGGAGATGATGACGTCGTCCTTAGTCAGGATGGCCTCGAAGACGCCGGCGTTGGCGTCCATGCAGGAGGGGAAGAGGAGCGTGTCCTCGGTCCCCAGGAACTGGGTCATGCGGTTCTCGAGCTCGCGGTGGATGTCCTGGGTGCCGCAGATGAAGCGGACCGACGACATGCCGTAGCCGCGCGTCTCGAGACCCTCGTGCGCCGCCTTGATGACGTCCGGGTGGCTGGAGAGCCCCAGGTAATTGTTGGCGCACATGTTGATGACCTTCCGCAGGGGCGAACCGGCGGGGAACTCGACCTCGATGTCGGCCGCCTGGGGCGAGTGGATGAAGCGCTCCTGCTTGAAGAGCCCGGCGTCCTGGATGCCCTTGAGCTGGGCTTGATACGTGCCGCGGATTTTGTCGCTGTAAGCCATGGTCTCGACTCCTTCCTATCCCTTATCCCTTCTTGGCGACGAATGCCTCGACCAGGGTGGCGATCTTGTTGACGGAGTCGAAAGCCTCCGGCGTCGCCTGGTCGTCCGGGATCTGGATGGCGTACTTGTTCTCGAGGAACCTCTTCAGGGAGACCATCGAGAACGAGTCGACGATCCCGCCCGAGATGAGGGGCGTGTCATAGGTCAGCGCTTCGCTGTCGTCCTCAAGGTATTCCTTGGTGACGTAATCCAGCACGATGTCCTTCAAACCTTCGATTGCCATGGTATGACTCCTTATCCTAATTATTAGTCATTTTCCAGCGTCGAGGTGTCGCCGATCTCCTCGCCCCACTCCTTGGCGTGGAGGATGCGGCGCATGATCTTGCCGCTGCGGGTCTTGGGCAGCGTCGGCACGAATTCGATCTCCTGCGGCATGGCCAGCGGCGAGAGCTTCTTGCGGATGAAGTTCATGATGTCGAGGTCGAGGTCCTTGCTCGCCGTGAAGCCCGGCTTGAGCGCGACGAAGGCCTTGACGACCTCGAGGTTGATCGGGTCGGGCTTGCTGACGACGGCCGACTCGGCCACGGCCGGATGCTCGAGGAGAGCCGATTCGACCTCGAACGGGCTGACGAGGTGCCCGGCCGTGTTGATGATGTCGTCGTCGCGGCCGGCGAACCAGAAGTAGCCGTCCTGGTCGAGCCGGGAGCGGTCGCCGGTGATGTACCAGTCGCCGCGGAATTTCTTCTTGAAGGCCTCCTCGTTGTTCCAGTAGGTCCGCATCCTGGAGGGCCAGTCGAACTTCAGTGCGACGAGCCCGATCTTGCCGTAGGTGGGGTACGGCTCGTTCTTGATGGGGTCGACGACGGTGCCGGTGATGCCCGGGAAGGGCTTGCCCATGGAGCCCGCCCGGACCTCCATGCCCGGATAGTTGCTGATGACGATCGAGCCCGTCTCGGTCTGCCAGTAGGTGTCGTAGAAGGGCTTGCCGAAGACCTTCTCGGACCAGACGACGGCCTCGGAGTTCAGCGGCTCGCCGACGCTCGCCAGATGGCGGAGCGAGGACAGGTCGAATTTCTTGACGATCTCGTCGCCGGCCTTCATCAGCGAGCGGATGGCCGTCGGGGCCGAGTACCACATCGTCACCCGGCGCTTCTCGATCCACTTGTACCAGGCCTCGGCCGAGAAGCCGGCGTCGAGGACGCACTGGGTGACGCCCAGGGCGAAGGGGGCGATGATGCCGTAGGACGTGCCCGTGACCCAGCCCGGGTCGGCCGTGCACCAGTAGATGTCGTCGTCCCGCAGGTCGAGGACCCACTTGGCCGTGAGGTACTGCGAGACGATCGAATAATGGACGTGCTTGACGCCCTTGGGCATGCCCGTCGTGCCCGAGGTGTAGTGGAGGACGGACGGCGATTCGGCCTTCGTCGGGAAGACGTCCAGGTGTTCGACGGGGGCGGCTTTCTCGAGCGAGAAGGCGACCTCGCGCTCCCTGAGCGGCGTCACGCCGTCGTGGTCGACGAGGATGATGTGCCGGATATGGGGCAGCTTCGCCAGGATTTTCCGGACCTTTGGGGCGTGCTTCTTCTGGGTGATGACGGCCGAGGTCTCGGCGTTCGACAGCCGGACGAAGAGCGACTCGTCGCCGAAGGCCGAGAACAGCGGCTGGGCGATGGCCCCGATCTTCAGAATCCCCAAGAAGCCGAGGTAGAGCTCGGGGATGCGGTCCATGAACAGGCAGACGCGCTCGCCGTCCCTGATGCCGAGGCCGCGCAGGAA
>Ga0315282_10003300_pt1 | contig 29012 bp, 27 predicted proteins | sample YL17G07_20_MG_FD_203693 | JGI IMG/M metagenome (GOLD analysis project Ga0315282, IMG submission 203693) | Sediment microbial communities from Yellowstone Lake, YNP, Wyoming, USA - YL17G07_20 | ecosystem: Environmental > Aquatic > Freshwater > Lake > Sediment | place: USA: Wyoming | collected... | reverse complement strand
GCACCGGCATTGTCAGCCGGGAGTGCCTTAATACCTTCGCAATTGAGGGCAGCACTGTCCTGCGGCTGGTGAACAGTGCCAGGCTGTTTTCGCCCTCGGGGAAACAGCTCAGGCTGTGGCGGGAAGAAACACAGGCGTGCATCCTGGACCGGATGGCCTTTGATATTTCCCTGGCAGGGCGGGCAATGGGTGCCGGGGCGGAGTATTTATGCAACAGCCTGGTGAAAGATGTAACCACTACGGGGGGTGGGATGAGTGTGGCCACATTGTGCCGCGGCCAAGAGGCTGTTCTGGAGGCACGTGCTGTGGTTATCGCCAGCGGTTTCGGCTCCGGGCTAGGGCGGCGGCTGGGACTGGGCAGGTTTGGCGACTTTGCTGTCGGCGCCCAGGCTGAGGTAGCCGCGCCAGGGCTTGATGAGGTGGAGGTCTATTTTGGGGGTATGGCCCCCGGCTTTTTCGCCTGGCTGGTGCCGACAGTGCCGCCGATGGCCCGTGTGGGGCTGATAGCGCGGAGGAGCCCGGCGCTCTATTTGAAGAAATGGCTTAAGCATCTGGCGGCGGAGGGCAAGATAGCCTCGCCTGATGCCGCCATAAGCTGCCGGGGTATTCCCCTGAAGCCGCCGCCCCGGACTTACGGCGAGCGGCTGGTGGTGGTCGGTGATGCCGCCGGGCAGGTCAAACCGACCAGCGGCGGCGGCCTTTATTACGGTCTGCTTGGTGCCGATATTGCCGCCAGTACTTTGCACCAGGCACTGGAGGATGATGACCTTTCGGCCAGGAGGCTTGGGCGGTACGAGCGAGGATGGCGCCGGGTGCTGGGACGGGAACTGAGAATAGGCTACTGGGCGAGGCGGTTGTTTGAGCGCCTGAGCGAGCGGCAGCTTGACCAGGTCTTTGATATTGTCCGGGCCAATGGCATTGAAAAGGCACTGCTCGGGGCTAGTGACCTGTCCTTTGACTGGCACAGCCGGGCAATATTGAAGCTCGTGCGGTACCAGGTAGTATCCGGTGTTTTAGGTGTCATCAAGCTTCCCTTTGCCGGCTGGATTGACCGTGGCCAGGGTTAATGTTTAGAATTAATGTAATTTAGGGGGACAGATGGTGACCAGTGATAGTCAGAATGTCACTTTGGGCGAGGCCGCCGGCCGCTTTCTGGCCAGGCTTTCGGCCGGGGAAAGGGAGGCCAGCCAGCCGGAGGTCTACCGGTTTGCGCGCTGGTACGGCTGGGAGCGCCCCTTCGCCAACCTGGCGGCGCCCGAGGTGGCCAGCTACGCCGAGCAGCTATCCCTATCGGATACCGACTATGCCCGGAGGCTGGAGCTGGTGCGCGCCTTCCTGGCCTGGGCCAAGAAGGAGGGCTGGAGCCGGACAAATTTGGCCACCCATCTGAAAGCGAAGAAGGTAAAAAGCGAGCTGCAGGCTGCCGCCAGAAAGGTCAAGACGGAGCCTATATCTCTGACGCAGCAGAAGCATGACGAGATGGAGGCCGAGCTGGCCGCCCTCAAGAAAAGGCGCTACGAGCTTATTGACGAGATGCGCCGGGCCGCCGCTGACAAGGACTTTCGCGAGAACGCCCCGCTCCACGCCGCTAGGGAGGAGCGTGGGCATGTGGAGGGGCGCATCAGGGAGCTGGAGGGAACACTCAAGGCAGCCACCATCATTGGCGGGAAGCGGGAGCCGGCCCTCAAGACCGGCATTGGTGATAGCGTGGTGCTCTGTGACCTGGCCTCGGGCGCGGAGATGTGCTATAGGCTTGTTGACCCGAGGGAGGTAGACCCGCTACGGGGTAAAATCTCCAGCGCCTCACCCCTGGGCAAGGCGCTTATGGGCCGGTGCGATGGGGAGGTGGTGGAGATAACGGTGCCCGCCGGCAAGCTGCGCTATCAGATTAAGCAGATAAAGCGTTAGTGGCTCTAGTGTGATATGCTATAATAATTGTGTCATGGGGATATAGCTCAATAGGGAGAGCGCTGCGTTCGCATCGCAGAGGTCGGGGGTTCGAATCCCCCTATCTCCACTTATCCCATAGGAAGGAGGTTAAAAATGGCTGAAACAAAGTACGGTAAGTATATCCTGACCGAACCTAAACCCTACCGGGGAGCGCCCCCGACCAGGGCCGACGCGCCGCCGAACGATATGACAGTTAATATTATGTACCTGGATGATGAGTACCTGAAGGGGGCTTTCTATACAGAGTGTGATTGGCTGGTGAAGGGCTACCCCAAAAATGTCTGGGTCCAGGCGCACACGCACGATTTTGACGAAATAATCGCCTTTTTGGGCAGCAACCCGAATGACCCCAAGAACCTGTATGGCGAGATAGAGATGTGGCTTGAAGATGAGAAGTTCATCATTACCAAGAGCTGCCTCATCTTCGTGCCCAAGGGAATGAAGCATTGCCCCTTAACCATCAAGAGGGTGGATAGGCCCATTTTCCACCTCACCTCCGGGCCGGGCAAGGCCTGGGGGGCGCATTATGTGTAGGGTTGGCTTGCTATAATAAGACCCAGTGCGTACTCTATTCCATCGGGAATAATTGGCCATTTTTTCCCAGGCAGGAAAGGCGGTAGCTATGGCGAAGACGAAGAAATCCCTCAAGGCCCAAACGGTGCTGGGGCCGGTTGACGGCAGCGCGCTTGGCATCACCCTCCCCCATGAGCATATCTTTGCCGATATCCGTAATTATTTCTTTTCCGAGCCGCCCGACCCAGCGGAGAAGCAACTGGCCTATGCACCGGTCAGCCTGGAAAACCTTTCCTGGATGCGTGCCCATGCCTTGAATAACCTGGACTGCCTACAAATGCCGGGTGAAGATGTACTTACTAGGGAGCTGCTTTTGTACAAGAATGCCGGGGGCAATACTATTGTTGACGCCAGTACTAGGCCTATTGGTGGCACTAACCCCGAAGGATTAGTACGGCTGGCCCGGGCCACCGGTCTCAATATTATTATGGGCACCGGCTACTACATGGGGCTTTTGTATTCCCCGGAGGTGGCTGCCCTGACCGAGAGCCAGCTCTGCGAGGGCCTTGTGCGTGACATAACAGCGGGCGTTGAGGGGACAGGCATACGGGCTGGCATCATCGGCGAGATAGGCCTGACCCCGGCACTACGTGATGATGAGCGCCGGTTGCTTGGTGCCTGTGCGGCGGCCCAGCGCCAGACGGGGGTGCCCCTGACGATACACCCGCCCGGCCCGGACGATAGGCTGATGCAGGAGATACTGCGTATCCTCCGGGAGGGCGGCGGACGGCTGGACAGGACGGTCATCTGCCATGTTGACATCATGGGCTTCAGCCTGGACACCATCCGCCGTATTGCCGATGCCGGCGGCTATGTTGAGTACGATACCTTCGGTCACCTCTTTCCCCCGTTCCTGCTCGGCGGGTACGTGATGGGCTTCCCGAGCGAGTCGCAGCGTATCGGCGCCATCCGGCAGCTTATCGGCGAGGGGTACCTGGAGCATATCCTCCTTTCCCACGATACCTGTCTCAAGGTGCTCCTGGCTGCTTACGGGGGGTTCGGCTACGCGCACATTGTGCGGAATATCGTCCCCGTCATGCGCGTGCAGGGCATTACGGAGCAAGAGGTTCATACCCTGATTGTGGATAATCCCGGGCGCCTTTTGGCATTTGCCGCAGAAGGCTAATACTGGTCTCCAGAGTACAATATGTGATATTTTAGAGGGGGACTAACTATGGACAAAGACCCATGGTAGGCGAAAGGGGGATTGGATAATGAGGCGAATTGGTAGGAAACCCTTGTTGGCGGTCCTGGTTCTGGTGGTGGCCTCTCTGCCGGTGCTGACGGCCTGTAAATCTGAGTTCAGGCTAGAGCCAGTGACGTCACCACCGGGGGCAACATCAGTAAAGGAGAAACAGGTGAAAGAGAGAAAAGAGTTTAAGGTCATAGAGTTGAGCGGTACTCCCTACGAAATCGGCAAGCAGTACGGCACGGCCTGCCGCGGCAGCATCCTCAATTCTATAGGGGGGCTTATCGGCGGCATGGGCTATATGCAGCAGGCCAGCCGGGAGGAAGTTCTGGCCACGGCCAAAAAGTACCTGCCCTTGGTAGAGCAATTTGACCCTGATATGATAAAGATGCTTAAAGGTGAGGCAGAAGGGGCTGGTGTCAGCTTTGATGAGGTCTTCGCGCTGCGGTGCGGCACGGAGCTGAATTGGTACTACCGGCGTATCGCTACCCTCTGCACGTCTTTTGCGGTTACCGGCAAGGCGACCAAGGGTGGCAAAACCATCATCGGGCAGACCTATGATTGGGGCCCCGGCACGGCCATGGACCTGGTGAAAACGAAATATGCTGGCGGCCTGGAGCAGCTGTCTCTCGTTATCGGTGCCGGTACCGGTGGGGAGGTATTGATGAACTCGGCGGGGCTGGGTATGCTCCTCAATGTCATGTACAGCCCGGCCCAGGAGCAGCTTCTGGGTGTACCTTTTGCCTATGTCATCTCCAAGGCGATGCGGCAGGAGCGTATCGGCGATGCCCTGGGGGTCGTCTGCGCCTCCGGGCGCAGCATACTACATTATGCCTTCGGCAGTGCCGAAGGGGACATCATCAGTATTGAGACGCACCCCCGCGGCTTCAATGTGCTCTACCCGGAGAGGGATATGCTCTTTCACACCAACCACTACCTCACGGAGCGTTTCAAGGGGAGCGATGGTAGTTTCTTCACCTTTATGGAGGGGGATAGCTACATCCGTCTTGAGAGGATAAAGAGGCTCGTGGATGAGCACTACGGGGAGCTGACCCCGGAGATTATGATGAATATTCTATCTGACCATACCGACTACCCGCGGTCAATATGCAAGCATGCGGACAGGGGGGTAAACCTCGGCGAGACCATTGCGGCGATAATCATGGTGCCCGAGGACAGGGTCATGTATATTACCTACGGCCAGCCCTGCATGTACGAGTTTGTGAAATACCAGCTATAAAGTGAGTGTTAGATAACAGACAATCGCTTATGGCAGTAAATTTTAAGGAGGCAGCAAAAATGGGTAAGTACGACAGGTATTTCATGACCGAGGCAGGGCTTCCGGCGAGCAAACAGAAGACCGCCGATGAGAACGCCGGGGTGTACACCCATGTAGCCTGGCTTGACTCAAATAGAATCAAGGGGGCTTTTTACACTGAGTGTGTCTGGTATTTTAAGCCCCGGAAGAGTTTTGTCCCCCCTCACACGCACGATTTTGACGAAGTAATCGCTTTTTTCGGTACCAACCCGGATGATATCCATGATTTGGGTGGGGAGGTGGAGCTGTGGATGGGTGGTGAGAAGCATATTATCACCAGGAGCTGCCTGGTCTTTGTCCCGAAGGGGGTGGAGCACTGCCCCCTATCCTTCAATAGGGTTGACCGGCCCATCTTCCACTTCACAGCGGGCACCGGTGGCAAATACATATCATCCATAGAGAGGGTGGACTAGCCTGCCTAAATAAGAATATCCCATTTTCTCCAAAAAGTTGCACGCTAAAACTATTGACAATTGCAAATCTTCAATACTATAATTGCGGCAACGAGCGATTAGACTATCTGATGCGTGTCTTTTTTACCCTTAGTTCACAGTCCTGCTGAGGGAACAAAGCGGGTCTGTTGAAATAGGTTAGTATGGCTAAGTAGCCGACGGCAGATAAAGTTGTTCCCAGGCACGGAATCTAAATATGGAGGAGGGAAAATGAGAAGGCAGGGTTGGAAGCTTTTGCTTGTGGTCATGGCTTTAACACTGGTAATAGCGGCTCTGCCGGTTATGTCGGCCTGTAAGACCACCGCTACGACCACATCTGTTACGACCACATCCGCTACGACCACATCGGCTACGACCACATCGGCTACGACCACAACACCCACAACAACTGTGCCGCCCACCCCGACCAAGGAGCTGAAGATCGGCACCGTCGGCATGATGAGCATGAAGGAAGGCATTGAAATCAAGAAGTGGCTGGAGCTCTTTGCCAAGGTCTACAACGAGCAGGGCGGCTGGGAGATTGGCGGCGAAAGGTACAAGGTCATACCGCTTGTCTACGATACCGGCTTTCAGCCCGGCCAGGCGCGTGCCGCCATAGAGAGGCTGGTCTACGAGGACAATGTGAAATACCTGGTCAACTCCTGGGGTGACCCCACCGATGAGGAGATTACTATTACCGAGCCGAACAAGGTGCTGACTGTCGGCGGCGGCATTATGGACACATCGGTTGACCCCAAGCTGCAGTACTACTTCCGCGGCTTTGGCATCTACTTCGCCCGCGCCCTGCAGTACGTCATCTACCAGGACTACTACAATAGAATAATAGCTAAAGGTAAGACTGAGCCGACAGGTATTTTGTTGATGCCGGATAGCCAGTTCGGGCGCTTCAGCGCCATGTCTTATGGCGCCACGATGAAGCTGGCCGGCTTTAAGGTTATTGACCCGATTTTCTACCCCGGGGATATTACCGATTACTCTCTGGTGGCTACCAAGGTGCTGGCCTTAAACCCGGATATGATTGACCTAGGTATTACTTCCGGTGATGCTATCCCCAACGTGCTGGTGGCCCTAAAGGACGCCGGCTATAAGGGCGAGATTACGCCCGGCAACCTGACACCCTTTACCCTTAACGACTGCAACACCAGGGTCGGCAAGGAATTTATGGAGGGCTGCCTCCAGTCCTATTTTGACCCCCGCGGTCTCCAGAAAGACCCGGAGATGCTCAAGCTAATGGACCGCTACGTGCAGGAGTACGGCGAGTTCCAGTCGGAGGGCGCCTTCTGGATGGGCCAGTGGTTTATCTTCAGGGATGCCGTCAATGCTACCCAGAGCGTTGATGTTGAAGTCTTAAAGAAGTACCTGGAGAACAAGCCGCCGGCGGCGATGACTTTGGTTGGCTACAGCCAGCTCTTCGCCCGGCCGGACGTAAAGAACTACCGGACGATAGATAGCGCCCCGGGCCACGGCGTTGGTATCATCAAGGACGGCGTAATGCAATACTACAAGCAGGTTACCGTCCGCGACCAGTACCTGGTCTCCATCATGGCCTACGGGCTGGAAGGGGTCTACAAGAAATACTGGGACGAGTACGGCTTCCCCACCTTCCCGGCGGCGGAAAAACCCTTCTTTGAATATACCTACACGCCTCCGGCCAAGTAGGCAACATTGAGTAATAGCAAAACTGAAAAAGGAGGGAAGAGATGGTAAAGCAGGGTTGGAAACTTTTGCTCGTGGTCATGGCTTTAGCGCTGGTAATAGCAGCTTTGCCGGTCATGTCAGCCTGTAAGACCACCGCTACGACCACATCTGCTACGACCACATCTGCTACGACCACATCTGCTACGACCACATCTGCTACGACCACATCTGCTACGACCACATCTGCTACGACCACGACGACCACGAAGACCGTGCCGCCTACCCCGACCAAGGAACTTAAGTTTGGCGCTGTGTGTTACTTGTCTATGAAGCAGGGGCTTGAAGTCAAGAAGTGGCTGGAGCTCTTTGCCAAGGTCTACAATGAGCAGGGCGGCTGGAAGATAGGCAACGACTATTACAAGGTCACAGCGATTATCTACGATACCGGTACCCAGCCCGGCCAGACGCGCGCTGCCTTAGAGAGGCTGGTCTACCAGGACAAGGTGAAATATATCGTCAACTCCGTTGGTGATGATGCTAACGAGACCACCAGCATCACCGAGCCGAACAAGGTCCTCGTCGTGGGTACGGGCTTCTCGGACGATTCGGTCGCTCCCAAGCTGCAGTACTACTTCAGGGGCTTCGGCATCTTCTTTGCCCGTGCCATGCAGTACGTCATCTATCAGGACTACTACAATAGAATTGGTAAGGCGGAACCAACGGGCGTCCTGGTGCTGCCGGATACCATGTTCGGTAGATTTAGTGCCATGAGCTATGGTGCTACGATGAAGCTGGTGGGCTTCAAGGTCTTTGACCCCGTTTTCTATCCCGGGGATATCGCCGACTACTCCCTTGTAGCTACGAAGGTGATGGCGATGAACCCAGATATGATAGATATGGCTATTACCTCCGGTGACGCTATTCCCAACATGCTGACGGCCCTGAAGGACGCCGGCTATAAGGGCGAGATTATGCCTGGCAACCTGGATCCCTTTACCATGCAAGATTGCATCACCAGGGTGGGCAAGGAATATTTGGAAGGACGGCTCGGGGGCTACTTTGACCCCAGGGGTCTTCAGAATGACCCGGAGATGCTCAGCCTGATAGACCGCTACACTCAGGAGTACGGTAAGTTTGAATCCGATGGGGCCTTCTACCTGGGGGACTGGTTCATCTTCCGGGATGCCATCAATGGCACCCAGAGCACCGATGTTGAGGTCCTCAAGAAGTACCTGGAGAGCGGGCCACCGGCCTCTATGACCCTGGTCGGCTACAACCAGCTCTTTGCCCGGCCGGACCTGCAGAACTACCGGACGATAGATGCTACGCCGGGCCATGGTGTTGGCATCATCAAGGACGGCGTCATGGAATACTACAAGCAGGTGACCGTCCGCGACCAGTACCTGGTCTCCATCATGGCCTACGGGCTGGAAGAGGTCTACAAGAAATACTGGGATGAGTACGGCTTCCCCACCTTCCCGGCGGCGGAAAAGCCCTTCTTTGAATATACCTATACGCCTCCTAGCAAGTAAACGTTATTTGGGAGTAACCGGAAAAGAATGAATTTAAGGTTAACCTGGGGATCAAATATTGTAAGGAGGTAGAAAATGAGAAAGCAGGGTTGGAAGCTTTTGCTTGTGGTCCTGGCTTTAACACTGGTAGTAGCAGCTCTGCCGTTCATGTCAGCCTGTAAGACCACCGCTACGACCACGACTGCACCAGCCACAACAACCACGACCGCACCAGCCACAACAACCACGACCGCACCAGCCACAACAACCACGACGACGGTGCTGCCCACCCCGACCAAGGAGCTAAAGTTCGGCGCCGTTGTACCTCTGAGCATGGAGGAAGGCATTGAAATACAGAAATGGCTGAATCTCTTTGCCAAGGTCTACAACGAGCAGGGCGGCTGGAAGATAGGTAACGACTATTACAAGGTCACACCTATTGTCTACGACCTTGGCAGCCAGCCCGGCCAGTCTCGCGCTGCCCTAGAGCGGCTGGTCTACCAGGACAAGGTGAAATATATCGTTAACTCCTGGGGTGACAGCGCCGCTGAGACCGTCAGCATTACCGAGCCGAACAAGGTGCTGACCATTGGTTTCGGCTTCACCGATGAGTCGGTTGACCCCAAACTGCAGTACTACTTCCGCGGCCTCGGCATCTTCTTCGCCCGCGCCATGCAGTACGTCATCTACCAGGACTACTATAGCAAGGGTGTCCGGACTGGGGTTCTGTTGCTGGAGGATAACCAGGCGAACAGGTACACGGCTCTTGGCTGGAACAACGCGATGAAGCTGGCCGGCATCACGCCTCTTGACCCTATCTACTTTGCTGGGGATATTGCCGACTACTCGCTGGTTGTTACCAAGGCGCTGCCCCTGAAGCCGGACCTCATAGACCTGGGGAATCTTTCCGGGGCAGCCGTCTCCAATATGATGGCGGCCCTCAAGAACGCCGGCTACGCGGGTAAGGTTATGCCGGGCAACATGAGCCCGGATATTCTCAAGGACTGCCTTACCAGGGTAGGTGCCGACTACATGGAAGGCCGTATGCAGATGTACCGCGACCCGCGTGGCTATCAGAAAGACCCTGAAATGCTGAAGCTCATGGACCGCTACGTGCAGGAGTACGGCGAGTTTAAGACCGATGGGTGCTTCTGGATGCAGGAGTGGTTTATCTTCCGGGATGCCATCAATGCTACCCAGAGCACCGATGTTGACGTGCTGAAGAAGTACCTGGAGAACGGTCCGCCGGCTTCCATGACGCTGGTCGGCTATGCCCAGTTCTTCGCCCGGCCGGACGTAAAGAACTACCGGACGATTGATACCGCCCCGGGCCATGGCGTTGGCATCATCAAGAACGGCGTGGTTGAGTACTACAAGCAGGTCACCGTCCGCGACCAGTATCTGGTCAGCATCATCGTCATGGGTCTGGAAGAGGCTTACAAGAAGTATTGGGACGAGTACGGCTTCCCCAAATTCCCGGCGGCGGAGAAGCCCTTCTTTGAATATACCTATACGCCTCCGGCCAAGTAAGCGGATGGGTGAGCTATAATTAAGGAGGGTAAAGCATAGGATAGTTGTATACAGTGTTGTTTGACAATACCGCCCTTTCTGTATATAATTCTGCCAATATAAACTATTAGAAGGAGGAGAAAATGGGAAAACAAGGTTGGAAGCTTTTGGCCGTGGTACTGGCGCTGGTGCTGGTAGTCGCGGTGCTCCCGGTCCTATCGGCCTGCCCTAAGCCGACCGAGACGGCGCCGAGTACGACGGCCCCGAGCACAACGGCGCCGAGCACAACGGCCCCGAGCACGACGGCGCCGAGCACAACGGCCCCGAGCACGACAGTGAAGCCCACCCCGACCAAGGAACTGAAGTTCGGGGCGGTAGTTTCCTTGTCCGCGAAGGAAGGCATTGAAATCAAGAAGTGGCTGGAGCTCTATGCCAAGGACTACAACGAGAAGGGCGGCTGGAAGATAGGCAACGACTATTACAAGGTCACGCCCATTATCTACGATGTCGGCATGCAGCCCGGCCAGGGGCGCGCCGCCATAGAGAGGCTGGTCTACCAGGACAAGGTGCAATACCTGGTCAACTCCTGGGGTGACCCCACCGATGAGGAGATTACTATTACCGAACCGAACAAGGTGCTGGTCGTCGGCGGCGGCATTATGGACACGTCGGTCGACCCCAAGCTGCAGTACTACTTCCGCGGCTTTGGCATCTACTTCGCCCGTGCCCTGCAGTACGTCATCTACCAGGACTACTACACTAGAATAGGTAAGACTGAGCCGGTGGGCATCCTGGCCCTGGCGGATACGCAGTTTGGACGCTTTGTGGCCATGTCTTACGGCGCCACGATGAAGCTGGCCGGCTTTAAGGTCCTTGACCCCGTTTTCTACCCCGGTGATATCGCCGACTACTCGCTGGTGGCCACCAAGGTGCTGGCCTTAAACCCGGATATGATTGACATGGCTATTACCTCCGGTGATGCCATCACCAATATGCTGACGGCCCTCAAGGACGCCGGCTATAAGGGCGAGATTATGCCCGGCAACCTGAACCCGACTACCCTTGAAGACTGCAACACCAGGGTTGGCAAGGACTACATGGAAGGGCGACTCATGCAGTACTTTGACCCCCGCGGTCTCCAGAACGACCCGGAGATGCTCCGGATGATGGACCGCTATACTCAGGAGTACGGCAAGTTTGAGTCCGAGGGCTGCTTCTGGTTGGGCGAGTGGTTTATCTTCAGGGATGCTGTTAATGCCACCCAGAGCACCGATGTTGAGGTCCTGAAGAAGTACCTGGAGAACAAGCCGGCGGCGGCGATGACTTTGGTTGGCTACAGCCAGCTCTTTGCCCGGCCGGACGTAAATAACTACCGGACGATAGATAGCGCCCCGGGCCATGGTTGCGGTATCATCAAGGACGGCAAGCTCCTGTACTACAAGCAGGTAACCGTCCACGACCAATACCTGGTCTCCATCATGTCCATGGGTCTGGAAAGTATCTACAAGAAGTACTGGGACGATTATGGCTTCCCCACCTTCCCGCCTGAAAAGAGCTACTTCCCGTACGAATATACGCCTCCTAGCAAATAGATAGGAGAGATATTAAAATAGGTCAAGCTCCAATCAGGGTAGGAGGTTGCCTGGAGGCTACAGGCAGCCTCCTACCTCGGGCTAGCCCTGGTAGAGGCTAGCAGGTACTTGGCTAGCTTTTACAGGTAAGTTTGGGGGAAAAGGAGTCGCTGTGTTATGACGCTAGGTTTGTTTACTCAAATCTTGGTGAATGGCTTAATCATGGGTGGTATCTATGCCATGGTAGCCTCCGGTTTTACCCTGACCCTAGGTGTGGTCAAGATATTCAATTTTGCTCAGGGCCAGTTCTATATGCTTGGGGCCTATGTCTGCTTTGGGGTAGTCACCGCTCTTGGTATGCCGTACCCCGTAGCTCTCCTGGCTTCATTCGTGTCTATGTTCTTGCTGGGCGCGCTGTTCTATTTTGGTGTAATTCACAAGACCCTGGCTTCCGGCTTTTTCCATACGTGGCTAATTACGGTTTCCTTTGGCACCATAATTGGTCAGGGTGCTCTCCTTACCTTTGGCAACAAGGCTGGGGTCATGCCGGCGGTGATTGAAGGAGCGTACAACATCGGTGGCGTTATTATCCCCCAGGGAAAGCTGCTGGTGATTGGGGGTGCCATTATCATAATGGTAGCCCTCTACTATTTTATGAGAACGAAGATAGGTACATCAATGCTGGCAGCGGCCGAGAATGTCGGGGTTGCCGGCCTGATGGGCATTAATGCCACGCAGGTATTCTGGGTAACCACGGCCGTTGGCTGCGCCCTGTGCGGGTTCGCTGGTGGTCTGATAGCGCCCGTGTTTGCCGCTTCGCTGTTCATGGGTCAGACCATCTTAATGAAGGCCCTGTTTGTGGTCATGGTCGGTGGTATGGGCAGCATGTCGGGTGCCCTTATAGCCGCTTTCCTGGTCGGTATAGCGGAGAGCTTTGGTTTCCAGTACGTCGGGCAGTGGGACCTCATACTGATCTTCGGGTTTATTGCCGTCTTGCTGTACTTCAAACCGGGCGGCTTGATAGGCAAACCGCTGCCTCTACCGGGCGAGTAATAAGGTATTTGGGAGAGAGTAATGACGAGAAATCAAAGGATATGTTTTGCCGTGTTCTTCCTTTTGATGATACCCGTGCCCTGGCTTCTCGGCCCATTCATGACGCAGATTGTCATCCTCGTGATTACCTCCGGTATGTTAGCCTTGGCTTTTACCCACACCCTGAAGTGCGGCTTGCTGAGGTTTGACATTGCCGGGTGGTGGGCCGTAGGCGGCTACACTACGGCGGTACTGACGACCAAGTATGGCGTGTCTTTCTGGCTGAGTATGCTTATAGGTGGGTTGATAGCGGTTGCCATCGGTTACTTAATATTCATTGTAGCCATACCCCGCGGCATGATTGCCTTCTTCATGGTCGGCATGGTTGTGGCCATGATAATCACGCAGGTATTTTCGGCTTCGGAGTATTTCGGCGGTTGGGGTGGTATCGCGAATATACCACCCCCATCCATCGGCTCCTTCCAGTTCATCAGCAAGCCGAGTTTGTACTACCTAGGGCTGGCCCTGCTGGCCTTGCAATTATTTGTCTTACTCCTGCTTTATAACTCCAGAATCGGTAGGGCCTGGAGTGCTATCGGCGGGGGCTTGAAGTTGGCGAAATCGCTGGGCATTGATATCGTCAAATACAGAATGGTCAATGTCCTGGTCGGTAACTTCTTCCTCGCCTTACTGGGGAGCTACTACGCCGCCTACTCCCTGTCCGTTTCCCCCATGTCTTTTTCCACTGGCGTAAGCATTAATGTTATGGTAGCCGTTCTCATTGGCGGCATGTTCCATAGCATATCTGCACCGTTCATTGGCTCGGCGATACTGTACTTTATTCCGGAGTACCTGCGTTCAACCGGCGAGTTTTCATCAATTATCCTGGCGCTGATTACCATATTTATCATTCTATTTATGCCCATGGGGCTTCTGGGACTGTTCGACCGGTGGGTCATGCCTTTGATATTTCGTCTGACAAAGCGTTATCCGCCTGGCATGCAGCCGGCTTAGGGGAAATCTTAAAAGGAAGGAGGGTTTTTGGTCTTGACATTACTAGAGTGTCGCAATGTAAGCAAGAATTTTGGCAAGCTCCAGGCTGTGGCTAATGTAGACCTCAGTGTTGAAAAAGGAGAGATTCGTGGCCTAATAGGCCCCAATGGTGCCGGTAAGACCACCCTGTTTGATGTTATCACCGGCTTCTATCGGCCGTCGACCGGGCAGGTAATTTACCAGGATGGGGACATCAGCAAGTTGGAGCCTCATAAGATATCCCAGAAGGGTCTGGCGCGTACCTTCCAGCAGACGTTCCTTTTCGGTTTTTCCTCGGTTTTTGATAATGTCCTTGCCGGGTTCCACATGCGCTGTAGGGCAGGTTCGCTTCAGGAGTTCTCCCATAGCCGTCATGCCTGCATGTTGGATAAGCAGGCGAGGGATGAGGCTATGGAGATAATTAACTTCATGGGCCTGGCTCCAGTGCAATTCATGTGGGCTATGGGTCTGACTCATGGCTACCAGCGGATGCTGGGTGTGGCCGTGGCGCTGGCAACTGGCCCTACCATGCTGCTACTTGATGAGCCGGTAACCGGCATGAACCCGACGGAGAAGACCCAGATGATGGGGCTGATAAGAAAGATTCGGGACAGGGGCATAACCGTCATGCTGGTGGAGCATGACATGAAAACGGTCATGGACATCTGCGATAAGATTACCGTTCTGAACTATGGACGCAAGATTGCCGAAGGGCTACCTGATGAGATAAAACAGAACAAAGAGGTAATTGAGGCGTACCTGGGAAGGGAGGGGGAGTAAGATGTTGCTTGAGATTAAGGACTTGTGGGTTCATTACATGATGGCCCAGGCTATCAAGGGTATCTCAATGGGTGTGGATGAAGGCAGTATTGTTGCCCTTATCGGCGCCAATGGCGCCGGCAAGACCACTACCTTGCGGACAATATCGGGCCTGAAACGCGCCACCTCGGGCGAGATATGGTACGAGGGTAAGAGGATTGATAGGTTGCCGCCCCACCAGATTGTCCGGCGGGGGATTGCCCATGTGCCCGAAGGCAGGCAGCTCTTCTACGGGTTGTCGGTTACGGAAAACCTGCGGATGGGTGCTTACCTCCTTAAGTCCGCTAAGGCCTACCAAGAACGTATGGAATTTGTGCTCGAGCACTTCCCTGCCCTGAAAGACAGGATGAAGCACCAGGCTTCCAACCTGAGCGGCGGCGAGCAGCAGATGGTGGCCGTAGCCCGTGCGCTGATGTCCCACCCCAAGGTGATGCTCATGGATGAGCCTAGCCTGGGGCTATCGCCCATATTGGTCAGCGAGGTGGCCAAGATTATCACCCAGATTAACCAGGCTGGCGTAACCATCGTACTGGTGGAGCAGAATGCCCGTATGGCACTTGGGCTGGCTAAAACTGCCTATGTCCTTGAGGTTGGCAATATAATCCTGAAGGGCGACGCCAAAACCGTAGCCAAGGACGAAAACGTTATCAAGGCATATCTCGGTGGTTAATAATTTCAGAAAGGAGTTTTAAGAAATGGCAGAAGGCAAGTATGAAAAGCACTTTGTAAGGCACCCCAAAATCCTTGATTGGCTCCCCCATCATGGTGCCCCGAAACCAAAACCGGGAGAGAAGGGCAGCCAGTACCACGTCATCTTCATGGACAAGCAGCTTATGCCGAAGGCCCATAAGCATATCATGATCAACTGGTTCAAGGGGATGCCAGCGGAGATGATGGGGAGGGGATACGTAGAAGAGTTTATAGGTGTCCCTCAGCACAAGCATCCGCATGACGAGATTATCCTGGCTATCGGCAGCAACCCCGATAACTACGACGACCTCGGGGCCGAGCTGGAGATTGCCATGGGGCCCGAGCAGGAGAAATATATCGTTAATACCACCACGGCAATCTATATCCCGGGCAATATGCTCCATTGCCCGCTGGTCTGGAAGAAGATAACCAGGCCCCATCTGCTGGTGGTGCTTTCTATGGGTGATGCCTACGAATAGGGACGGTTAGCCGGCCCTTCAGGTATTCCTACAAGACCGCCGGCTGGGCTTCTTTTCAAACAGAAGGGCGGCGATATTAGATTTGGGGCATGGCACGGAAGGCTCTTGTCGGGCTTCCTAAATATCGCCGCCTTAGTCTGTTTTTCTCTTAGGTGCTATTACAGCATCTTGACACAATGTACTATGCTGTAATATATTAGCGTTGGTACATCGTATATTAAAACATGGGTGACGTAGCATAATGCTATCCGTAAGAGAAGGTTATTGAGAAAGGGAGTATTATTACTCCCTTTTTTTATGAGGATAGCGCTGTTTAACGACAAGACCTGGCTTGGTTTCAGTATTCTACCCGGTAATAAGGGGAGGTCTTATGGAAACAAAGACAAGCTCCGGCACTTTCCTGGATGAAATCTACGCCATCCCCGGTGGTGAGGGCATTAGGCTATGTATCCAGTGTGGTACCTGTACCGCCTCCTGTCCCAATGCCGATAGAATGGAGCATACCCCGTCCCAGCTCATCGCTATGGCGCGGGCGGGTATGCGTGAAGAAGTCCTTTCCAGCAATGCTATGTGGTACTGCCTGTCCTGCTACCTGTGCACGGTGCGTTGTCCGAGGGGCATTAAGCAGACCGATGTCATGCATGCCATAGGTTATCTGTCCGTCCAGGAAGGCCTCGTCCATGCCAGGACGTTCACCCCGACCATGTACCGCCTTTTTAATCACTACTGCAAAGTAGGCACCCTTCCGGAGCTGTGGTTTATGATGCGGTTCTACCTCCAGACCAATCCCCTGCGGGCCTGGCGGATGCTCCCGGTAGCCCTCAACCTGCTCAGGCGGGGCCGCATATCCGTCAAGATAAGGAGGCTGACCCCGGCCGGGGATTGCCAGCTGAAGGCCATCCTGGCTAGGGCTGAATCCCAGGGAGGTGCCCGATGAAACACTATAGCTACTTCCCCGGCTGCTCCTGCTCCTCCGAGGGCGGGGCCAGGGCGTACAGCTGGTCTATTCAGGCAGTGAGCCGGGTCTTGGATAGTGAGCTTGTTGAACTGGATGACTGGAACTGCTGCGGCTCTACCCCGTCTGGCTCCGTTGATGAACTGGGTGCCTTTTGTATGGCGGCGCGTGACCTCGCCCTAGCCGAAAAGACGGGGCTGGATATGGTGACGCCGTGCAGCGCCTGCTATGTTATCTTTAACCGCACCAGCTCCTATTTAAAGAAGTATCCTCACCTTAAGGCCGAGGTGGACGAGGCCCTGGCCGCCGGTGGTCTGGCCTACCGCGGCACGGTCAGGGTCAGGCATATTCTTGATGTCATGGTCAATGATGTGGGCGGCGAGGCGATACGGGCCAGGGTGACGAAACCCCTGAACGGGCTGAAGGTAGCACCCTACTACGGCTGTCAGGTGGTGCGCCCCGGCTTTGGTTTTGACCATGCCGAGAACCCGCAATCCCTGGACAAACTGATGGTCAGTTTGGGAGGGGAGCCTGTGCCCTTTCCCCTCAAGACACGCTGTTGTGGGGGTTCCCTGGTTATCCCCGAGGAGGGCGTAGCCCTGGATTTGCTTCATAAGCTCCTTGAATCTGCCTCAAAAAGCGGTGCCGAGTGCCTGGTCACCGTCTGTCCCCTGTGCCAGACCAACCTTGATGCCTACCAGAGCCGCGTCAACCGGAAGTTCAAGACAAATTATAAATTACCCGTTCTGTTCTTCACCCAGCTGGTCGGCCTGACCTTGGGCATTGATGGCAAGACCCTGGGGCTGAATGCCAATATCGTCTCACCGGAAGAGGTTTTGAACCGCATCTACAACCCGGTAACCTATACTACCACCCACTAGAATTGTCTAGTGGGGAAGGGCCTCGGTGAAATAAATTTAGGGAGTGGGAAATGGAGCCGAAGATTGGTGTCTATATCTGCCACTGTGGAAGCAATATCGCGGGCGTGGTTGATGTGGTGCAGGTCACCGAATATGCCAAGAGGCTCCCGTCGGTAGCGGTTGCCCGCGACTATAAATACATGTGCTCGGACCCCGGGCAGAACCTCATCAAGGAGGACATCAAGGCTCTGGGGCTGAACCGCGTGGTCGTTGCCTCCTGTTCGCCGCGTATGCACGAACCCACCTTCCGGCGCGTCTGCCAAGACACAGGTCTGAACCAGTACTTATTTGAAATGGCCAATATCCGGGAGCATTGTTCTTGGGTGCATGAAGACCACGGCCAGGCCACCGAAAAGGCCAAGGCCCTGGTCAGCGCTGCCGTCCGGCGCGTTTCCCGCCATGAGCCGCTGGAGACCAGAGAGGTGGCCGTGAACCCGTGCACCCTGGTTATCGGCGGGGGCGTGGCCGGCATCCAGGCAGCCCTGGAGATTGCTGATTCCGGTCATAAGGTCTATCTGCTGGAAAAGGAGGCAAGCATCGGCGGCCATATGGCCATGTTTGATAAGACCTTCCCCACTCTGGACTGCGCCGCCTGTATCCTGACGCCGAAGATGACCAGCGTCGGACAGAACCGCAATATTGAGCTTTTGACCTACAGTGAACTGGTAGAGGTATCGGGTTACATCGGCAATTTCAAGGCCAAAATCAGGAAGAAGGCCAGGTATATTGACATGGCCAAGTGCACCGGCTGCGGGTGGTGCTCGGAACTCTGCCCCACCAGCCTACCTAATGAGTTCGACTGCGGCCTGGGCAAGCGCAAGGCCATCTACATTCCCTCAGCTTATGCGGTACCCAATAAAGCCATTGTTGATGCCCGGAACTGCCGGTATCTGAAAGGTCTGGCCAGTGGTAAAAACGCCTGCCGGCTGTGCCAGACGGGTATTGAGAAGAAGGGTTTACCCGGCTGCGAGGCCGGGGCGATAGATTTTGCGCAGAAAGATGAGATGGTGGAGATTGAAATCGGCAATATCATCGTCGCCACCGGCTTCCAGCAGTTTGACCCTTCGGCTGTTTACCAGTTTGGCTACGGCAGGTATGATAACGTTTTTACCGGGCTGGAGTTTGAAAGGCTGAGCAATGCCTCCGGCCCCACCAGCGGCAGTATCGTGCTCAAAGACGGCTCGCCGCCCAGGAGTATTGCCATCCTGCACTGTGTCGGCAGCCGCGACACCAATTACCACCGTTACTGCTCGCGGGTCTGCTGCATGTACTCGCTCAAGTTTGCCCACCTGCTGCGGGAGAAGGTGCCTGAGGCTAAGGTTTATCAGCTCTATATTGATATGCGCTGCGCCGGCTCCGGCTACGAGGAGTTCTACGAGAGGCTCCAGGAGGAGGGGGTAGACTTCATACGGGGGAAGGCCGGCGAGATTACCAATATCGCCGAAGGCCCTGCTGAAGAAGGCAAGTTGGTGGTCATCGTTGAGGACACCCTGGTGCGCCGCAAGCGGCGGCTCCCTGTAGACATGGTCATTTTAAGCTGTGCCCTGGAGCCCCGCCCCGACGCCGAGCAGCTCGCCAGAATCCTGTCCCTGAGCCGCAAGGCCGATGGTTTCTTCCTGGAAAAGCATCCCAAACTCGACCCGGTGGCGACGACTACGGACGGCGTTTTCGTCGTCGGCTGCTGCCAGAGCCCGAAAGACATACCGGATACTGTGGCCCAGGCATCGGCGGCGGCGGCCCGGGCGCTGGCCCTCATCAGCAAGGGTAAGGTGGAGATAGAGGCGGCTACAGCCACGGTCGACGAAGAACACTGTGCCGGCTGCAAGATATGTATTGACCTCTGTCCGTATAAGGCCATCTCCTTTGACGAAGAGAAGAAGGTCTCCAGTATCAATGAGGCGCTCTGCAAGGGCTGCGGTACCTGCGTGGCCGCCTGCCCCAGCGGCGCCATCACCGGCCGGCACTTCACCACCGAACAGATTATGGCCGAAATAGAGGGAGTATTAGCATGAGTTTTGAGCCAAGGATTGTCGGTATCCTGTGCAACTGGTGCTCGTATACTGGCGCCGACCTGGCCGGTACCTCGCGGAGGAAATACGCGCCCAATGTCAGGGTGGTGCGGGTCATGTGCTCCGGCCGGGTAGACCCCACCTTTGTCCTGAAGGCCTTTGAGATGGGGGCTGATGGCGTGCTGGTCTGCGGCTGCCACCCCGGAGACTGTCATTACCAGGACGGCAACAAGAAGACCGCCCGCCGCATGCCCCTGCTGAAGAAGATGCTCGCCCAGTTCGGTATTGAGGACGGGCGGGTGCGCCTGGAATGGGTATCGGCCTCGGAGGGAGACCGTTTTGCTACCATCGTTAACGAGATGACGGAGCAACTTAGGGCACTGGGGCCTTTCCGCTCTAACGGAGGTGATGGGCATGGCTAAACCAAAGCTGGCTCTGTACTGGTCGGCCGCCTGCGGCGGCTGTGATGTGGCTGTCTTGGATACCAACGAGAAGATTTTGGATATTGCCAATTTGGTTGATATTGTCCTCTGGCCCATCGCCGTGGACTTCAAATACCATCATATTAGGGCTATGGCCGATAAGAGCATTGATTTATGCCTCTTCAACGGGGCTATCCGCAGCACCGAGCAGGAGGAGATAGCCCGGCTGCTCCGTGATAAGTCCAAGGTCATGGTGGCCTTTGGTAGCTGCGCCTGCCTCGGCGGCATCCCCGCCCTGGCCAACCTCACCAGCCGTGAGGAGATTTTCCAGAGGGTTTACCGGGAGGCACCTTCCAACAGCAACGAGGCCGGCACGGTGCCGCTAACGAAGACCAGTGTTGCCGAGGGCGAGCTGGAGCTGCCCGGGCTTTTTGACACGGTGCTGCAGCTGGCGCAGGTGGTTAGCGTGGAGTACTTTGTCCCCGGCTGCCCGCCGCCGGTAGACCTTATTCTAAAATTAGTTGACCTCTATGCCACGGGGAAGCTGCCTCCAGCCGGGGCGGTCATTGCCTCGGAGAAGACCTGCTGTGATGAGTGTGAGCGCACCAAGGAGGAGAAGAAGATAACCCGTATCTACCGCCCCCATGAGATTATCCCCGACCCCAAGAAGTGTCTGCTGGAGCAGGGCATCATCTGCTGCGGCCCGGCCACGCGCGGCGGTTGCGGCCTGCGCTGCATTAAAGCCAATATGCCCTGCCGCGGCTGCTTCGGGCCGCCCCCCGGGGTTGTTGACCAGGGGGCCAAGCTGGTCAGCGCCATCGCCTCCATCTACCAGGCAGATAGCGAGGATGATATCAAGAAGATGGTGGAGGAAATAGTTGACCCGGCGGGCACCTTCTACCGCTTCGGTATGGCGGAATCAATGCTGAAGAGAAAAGTACTCCGCAGGAGTCAAGGGAGTGTTCAAGATGCCAAAGATTAGTATTGACCCCATCACCCGGCTGGAGGGACACGGCAAGATAGAGATTTTTCTCAACGGTGATGGCGAGGTTGTCAACACCTACCTCCAGATACCGGAACTGCGCGGCTTTGAGAAGTTCTGCGAGGGCCGGCCGGTAGAGGAGCTGCCCCGCATCATGCCGCGTATCTGCGGCGTCTGCCCGGGGGCACATCACATGGCCTCGTGTAAGGCCACCGATGCTGTCTACCACGCTGACCCGCCCCTGGCGGCCAAAAAGCTGCGGGAGCTTTTTTACTGCGCGCATATGATCCACTCCCACGTCGCCCATTTCTATGCCCTGGCCGCCCCGGACTTCGTCCTCGGGCCGACGAGCGACCCGGCGCAGAGGAACATCCTAGGCGTCGTCGCCAAGGTAGGGCTGGAGATTGGCGGGGAGGTCATCAAGCACCGTGCCTATGCCCAGCAGATTCAGGCTACCATCGGCGGCAAGGCCACCCACCCTGTCTGCGGCCTCCCCGGCGGCATGAGCAAGCCAATCACTGAGGAAGAGCGAAAAGACTTTGAGGAGAAAGCAAAGTCCCTGGTGGAATTCGCCAAGTTCAGCCTCAAGCTCTTTAACGATTTAGTACTGGGCAATAAGGAATATCTTGACCTCATTACCGGCGACATCTACACCATGAAGAGCTACTATATGGGGCTGGTGGACAGCAATAATAAGGTGAACTTCTATGATGGCGACCTCCGTGTGGTTGACCCGGAGGGTAAGGAGGTGGCTAAATTTAAGCCATCGGCGTACCTGGACTATATTGCCGAGCATGTGGAGCCCTGGTCTTATCTCAAGTTCCCCTTTCTCAAGAAGGTGGGCTGGAAGGGCTTTGTAGAGGGGAAGGACAGCGGTGTCTACCGCGTCAGCCCCCTGGCCCGACTCAACGCGGCTGACGGCATGGCCACGCCTCTCGCCCAGGCCGAATACGAAAGGCTTTATAAAACTCTGGGCGGCAAACCGGTGCATGCCACCTTGGCCTTCCACTGGGCGAGGCTGGTGGAGCTGCTCTATGCTGCCGAGCGCCTCCTGGAACTCTGCCAGGACAAGGAAATCACCAGCCCCAATGTCAGGACTATTCCCACGGCTACCCCGGATGAGGGCGTCGCTGTGGTTGAGGCGCCGCGGGGTACTTTGATACACCATTACAAGACGGATGAGAAGGGCATCGTGCAGAAGGTCAATCTCATCGTGGCGACGGCGCACAACTACCCGGCGATGCATATGTCAGTGAAGAAGGCGGCCCAGGGTTTGATTAAAAAGGGCAAGGTGGTATCGGAGGGGCTGCTGAATATGGTGGAGATGGCCTTCCGTGCCTATGACCCTTGCATGGCCTGCGCCACGCATATGCTGCCGGGCCAGATGCCCCTGGAGGTAGTTATCTACAATCACAAGAGGGAAATCGTAGAAAGAATCAGCCGTTCGTAGATGCCGGGTAAAGGCCATATAAAGACGCTCGTTTTAGGGCTCGGCAACCCCATTTTAGGTGACGATGGTGTTGGTTGCCGTGTGGCTATGGCTCTCAAAGACAGGCTGGAGAGGCCGGGGGTGGATGTGGTGGAGGCGGGTGTGGCCGGGCTGGATTTACTGGAAATATTCGCGGGCTATGATAGGGCCATTATTGTTGATGCTATTCAGACGGGTCAGGGCACACCCGGGCAGATTTACCGTTTTGGGCCTGGGGCATTGGCCAGTACCCGGCACGCCGGTACGCCCCATGATGTGAACCTGGCTACGGCCCTTGAGCTTGGCCGTAGGCTGGCCCTGCCGCTTCCATCGCAGATTATTATCCTGGCGATAGAGGTGAAGGATGTTACCTCCTTTGGTGAGGATTGTACCGCGGCGGTAGCCTCAGCCATCCCCAAGTGTGTCCGTATGATTATTGATGAGCTTAAATCATGACGGCAAAGATGCCGCCCGCTAGAGGGTTTATTATTTTCCCTGGTTGTGTCAGAATGTGGACAGCTTGATACGTGGGGTGAGGACATGCCTAAAAGACCGATTTTGATTGTGGATGATGAGCCTATTGTGCGCGAATCGTTAAGGGACTGGCTTAGGGATGCCGGCTACCAAGTAGCCACCGCTGAGAGTGGCGAGGAAGCCCTTGACTTGGTACAGAAGCAGGATTTCAGCATTATCGTTCTGGATGTGAGGCTGCCCGGCAAGACAGGCATCAGTGTTTTAAGAGAGATAAAGGCATTCAAGCCGCAGATTAAGTCCATCGTTATCACGGCCTACCCTTCGGCGGAACTGGCCGATGAGGCCAGGGCCCTCGGGGCCGTTGATTATCTTATTAAGCCTATTGCCCCGGATGACCTGGAGAGGCTCGTTCGCGAGGCTGTCGCTGAATACGAAAGCCAGGCATAGGGAGGGATGAGAGATGCAGGTAAACTCAGTGCTGGTTGTGGATGATGAGGCCATTGTACGTGAATCAATAGGGGACTGGCTCAAGGACGCCGGCTACAGGGTGGCCACGGCCCAGAGCGGTGAAGAGGCCCTTGACCTGATAGAGAAGCAGGACTTCAGTGTGATGGTTCTGGATATAAGGATGCCGGGGATGACGGGACTCAGTGTGCTGAAAGAGGTGAAGGCAAAGCGCCCCTGGATGAAGTCCATCGTCATCACGGCCTACCCTTCGGCCCAGACCACCGACGAAGCCAAGGCCCTCGGGGCCATTGACTATATCATCAAGCCGGTGGCCCCCGATAATCTGGAAAGGCTTATCCGCGAGACACTCGTCTCGGTAGGTAAGGAGCCGACGGTTATTACCCGCCCGGAGGTGCCTCCCAAGCCGCCGGCGGTTGAGGTCAGAAAGCTCCTTGTCATCACCAAGGAAGACCTGAAGTCTCTTGTAAACGGCCTGCTCGGGGAGATGGAGGTGGTCGGCGTTAGGGAAAGGTACGGCCGGTATGTCTACGATAGGGTGGTCAGCTTTGAGGAGCTTTGCCTTGATTATGATGTTACGGTGCTCCCGCCTACCAAATACCTCCTGCCGGCCCGGGAGAGCCTACTCCGGTTCAGCATGGTTGACGGTAGCTCTGAACCGGTGACGGCAGATGGCCCCAGGGCGATTATCGGCGTGCACCCCTCGGACATCAGGGCCATGGAGCTCTTGGACGAGGTCTTCATAGCGGCCAACCCCGACCCCAATTACATCGCCCGGCGCCAAAACACCATTATCATCGGGGTTGACGACCTTAACCCCTCCCCGAAGTCCTTTGCCCCCAGCATGGGTACCTCCCAGGCCGAGACCGGTTTTGACCTGCTGTTGACCGATATTGGCACAGGCTACATGGTCACGGTGGGCTCCGAGAAGGGGGCCGACCTCTTGGCCATGTATACCCAGGCCAGGGAGCCTACCGGCGATGAGATTGCCCGGCAGAGGGTGGTCAGGGAAGAGGCCCTGACCAGGTACCAGCTTTCCCTTGACATATCCCGGGAAAGGCTCCCCAAGCTCCTGGAAGAGAGCTATGATGACCCATTCTGGGAGTCCCGCAGCCGCACGTGCTTAAGCTGTGGCTCCTGTGTGATGGTCTGCCCTACCTGTTTTTGCTTTGATGTCAAGGATGAGGTGGCGCTGAATCTGAAAGAGGGGGAGCGCCTCCGGTTTTGGGACGGCTGTATGCTGGTGGATTTTGCTAAAGTAGCCACCGGCGAGAATTTCCGCCATGACCGGGCCAGCCGGTTCCGCCACCGCATCTTCCGTAAGGGGAAATACGTCATTGAAAGGTACGGTCGGGTCGGCTGTGTGGGGTGCGGGCGGTGTGCCATCGCCTGTCTGGCGGGGATTGCCAGTCCCCTTGAGGCCTTTAACGCCATTGCCGACTCGGCCCGGGCCAAACAGGCGGCGGCGAGGGTACTCCGGCAGGCAATGGGAGAAGCGGAATTGTACGTACCCCGCCCCGCTGAACTGGTCAGGGTGGAGAAGCTGACAGAGCGGGAGAAGCTCTTTGAGTTCAGGCTCCGGGGTGGTCAGAAGCTGGGGCACCGCCCCGGACAATTTGTGGAGATTTCCGTTTTCGGCATCGGCGAGGCGCCCATCTCCATCGCCTCCTCGCCCACCCGTGACGGTACCCTTCAGCTAGCGGTGAGGAATGTCGGCGATGTTACCGGCGCCCTGCATGCCCTGGGGGAGGGGGCGGTGGTCGGTATACGCGGCCCCTTCGGTAATGGCTTCCCCCTGGAAGGCCTGGTGGGCAAGGACATCCTGCTTGTTGCCGGCGGCATCGGCCTCTTCCCGCTGCGCTCGCTGGTGCAGTACATCCTTGACCGTCGTGGCGACTTCGGCAAGGTCATCCTGCTCTTCGGCGCCAGGTCGCCGGCCGAGAGGCTCTTCCTGGGTGAGCTGGCCGCCTGGGGCCAGAGCCCGGATATAGAGTTCCAGGAGACGGTGGACAAGGGTGATGATAAATGGACGGGGCATGTGGGTGTGATTACCACCCTCATCCCCAGGGTACAGATTGACCCGAAGAAGACTGTGGCGGTGGTGGTTGGGCCGCCCATCATGTACCGCTTCGTCGTCGGGGAGCTGAAAAAGAGAGACCTGGCTGATGAAAATATCATCATGTCGCTGGAGCGGAGGATGAAGTGCGGGGTGGGTAAGTGCGGGCACTGCCAGATTAATGGCGTCTATGCCTGTCAGGAGGGGCCGGTGTTTACCCTCGCCCAGCTCCGCAATCTGAGGGAGGCATTGTGATGAAACCCAAAGTGGCGTTTTTTGATTTTACCAGCTGCGAGGGTTGCCAGCTGGAGGCCTTAAATCTGACCGGGGAGGAGCTCCTGGACCTGGTGGGTGCTGTGGATATCGTCAACTTCAGGGAGGCGATGACCGAGAGGGCAGAAGACTACGATATCGCCTTTGTTGAGGGCAGCATCAGCCGGGAGGCGGAGCTCCCGCGTCTTCAGAAGATACGCGACCAGGCCAAGCTTGTCGTCGCCTTTGGTGCCTGCGCCTGTATTGGCGGCATCAATTGCCTCAAGAATCACCTGCCTATGGATGAGGCGCTGCGTATTGTCTACGGTCAGGACGCGAAATATTATGATACCATCCCCGCCCGCCCCATCAATGCCGTCATCAAGGTGGACTCATACGTGAGGGGTTGCCCGCCGCTTACCGCCGAACTTCTCAAGGTGGTCAAGGCGCTGCTCCTGGGCAAAAAGCCCGATATACCAAACCACCCCGTCTGCGTGGAGTGCAAGATGGCGGGTAATGTCTGTGTCTTTGAGAGGGGGATGACCTGCCTCGGGCCGGTAATCAGGGCCGGCTGCGGCGCCATATGCGTCACCGGCGGGCGGCACTGCTGGGGCTGCCGGGGGCTGGTGGATGACCCCAACCTTGATTCGGAAAAGGAGATACTCGGGAAGTACGGCCTGACGGTAGCGCAGGTGGTTGAAAAATTCAAGCTCTACAACACCTACGCGGAGGTGCCCAAGTGAGCCAGGTCAAGATTAATGTGAAGCAGGTGACCCGGATTGAAGGGCACGGCAACATCGTGCTGAATGCCCGAAATGGCAAGATTGAGGAGCTGAGGTGGGAGGTATCGGAATCACCCCGGTTTTTTGAGGCCATGCTCATCGGCCGGTCGTATGAGGATGTCCCCTATATTGCCTCCCGTATCTGCGGCATCTGCTCCATCGCCCACAGCACGGCTTCAATACAGGCAGTGGAAGCCGCTTTCGGCATCCAGCCCTCGGCGCAGACGATGATGTTGCGCAAGCTCCTTTTTAACGCCGAGCTTCTGGAAAGTCATGTCCTCCATGCCTATTTCCTGGCCGCCCCCGACTTTCTGGGCGTAGGCAGCGTCTTCCCCCTGGTGGCGACGCATAAAGAGGTGGTGCTGCGTGCCCTGCGCTTAAAGAGACTGGCCTATAACCTGGCCGAGCTGCTGGCGGGCAGGAAGACCCATCCCCTGTCCTGTGTGGTGGGGGGTTTTGCCCGGCTGCCCGATACCGCCGGCTTGAAGGCCATCAGGCAGAGGCTAGCGGAGGCCGTGCCCGACCTTGAGGCGACGGTAGAGCTGTTCAAGACCCTTAAGGCCCCCGATTTTACCCGCGAGACGGAGTATATCGCCCTGAAAGACAGCCAGGAGTACGCCTTCATCAGCGGCCAGGTCGCCTCATCCGATGCCGGCACCGCGCCGCTGGAGGACTACCTTCAGATAACCAATGAGTTCTGCGTACCCCATTCTACTGCCAAGTACACCCGGCATAATAGGGAGTCATATATGGTGGGGGCGCTCTCCCGCTTTAATTTGAACCATACCCAGCTCCTGCCCCGGGCCAAGAAGGCGGCCAAGGCGCTTGGCTTAAAAGCCCCCTGCCACAACCCCTTCCTGATAACCGCCGCGCAGGTAATTGAGGTCATCCATGCCGCCGAAGACAGCCTGGCAATTATTGACCGACTCCTGGCCGAGGGAGTAAGAGAGGAAAAGGGCCAGGTTAAGGTGAAGGCGGGGAGGGGGGTAGGCGCGGTGGAAGCCCCGCGGGGCATCCTTTTCCACGACTATACCTTTGATAAAGACGGCCGGCTGACCAAGGCCAACTGCATCATCCCTACCAACCAGAACCACAATAATATCCAGAAGGACATGGAGGCCCTGGTGCCCCGTATTTTAAATAAGCCCCAGGACGAAATCCGGCTTACCCTGGAGATGCTGGTGAGGGCCTATGACCCGTGCGTGTCCTGCAGCACGCACATGTTGAAGGTGGCGTTCCGGCAGTAGGTCCGGGATGGCCTCTCTTCCCTCGCTGACGCAGGAGGCTTTCGGCTTTATTGGGGGAGGGGGGGCTCAAAAGCCTTGGCCAGGACGGACCTGATTTTATCAAGCCCCTCGGTACCCTGGCCCAAGAGGTTGGGGCGCTGCGACGCCCACCTTTCAATTTCCGGCTCGGGTATGCCCATGGTTCGGGCGATTCTTATCGTCGTGTCGGTTATCTTCTTGGAGTAGCCGGTGGTCTCCTCAAACCGGGCCTGTACGCCGCAGGCTATAGCCTCTATCTTGTCGCTGACTGTGTGGTGGTTCCTCCCGCTTTGTTTCGCTACCTGGTGCATATCAGTGGTTTCCATATCGGCGGCTCCTCCTTCCTTATTTTTTATTACCAAAAGGCCATCCCCTGATGGGCATATGCCACATCTCCAGGAATTCCCTGAAGTCCTCCTTGTTGACGCGGTAGTGGCCGCTGGGCAGGTTGAAGGCCTTCAGCCTGCCGCTTTTTATCCACGCCAGGACGGTGCTTTTGCTGACCTGGCAGTATGCGGCGACGTCCCGTGACGTAAGCCGGACGTTTTCTCTAGGGTACTTTCTGTTCAAACTAGGCTCCTTTACAATTTGGCGGCTATATCAGCCTGTTTGTTCCAGGTGTTTCTGGCGATATATACGTTATGTACGAATGATATATTTGGTCAGTCACAAACGTATCACAGGGCGGGGTGGGGACGTCACAAAAATATCACAAAATAAGCCCCGCTGCCGGGGCCGGCCTAACCTTTTTATTATTTTGGCGTTATTATATAATAAAGCACCTGACAAAAGGAGGGTCTCATGAAGGTGAAAAGATTGCTAATAGGTCTACTGCTGGTTTCTCTGCTGCTGGGGGCGGTGGCTTGTAGTAAGGCGCCAGCTACGGTGACGACGACCGCAACTTATTATCAGGGGGAGGTCCCGGCGCCGGTATGGGGGCCGCAGGCGACGGTTACAGCCGCCCCAACGATAACAGTGCCGACGATAACGGTGCCGGCGACAGCGCCCACTTGGAACCAGGAAGTTCCGGCAACAACAGTAGCGCCGGCCTTCGCTCCGAACCTTGCGACATCGGGCAGCTCGGTTACCTGGCCGGGCGAGCGCATGGTGGTACGCACCAGCAGCCTGGCGCTGGTGGTGGTGGATGTGGCCAAGAGCGTGGAGGCAATTACCGGCCTGGCCTCCAGCTTCGGGGGCTA
>Ga0315282_10003298_pt1 | contig 29018 bp, 24 predicted proteins | sample YL17G07_20_MG_FD_203693 | JGI IMG/M metagenome (GOLD analysis project Ga0315282, IMG submission 203693) | Sediment microbial communities from Yellowstone Lake, YNP, Wyoming, USA - YL17G07_20 | ecosystem: Environmental > Aquatic > Freshwater > Lake > Sediment | place: USA: Wyoming | collected... | reverse complement strand
CCGCGTACGATGGACTGTACCTCGAAGAACAGGAGAGAAAGTATAGACGATCTCTTGCATACCTGCATCAGCGAGCAGGCGGACTTTTGTTGGATTGCGGATGCGGTACTGGAATGTTGTTGGCGCAAATGCTTGGGAGAAGTGGCGTTCTTGTCGGGGTTGATTACTCCAAAGCGATGTTAGGATTGGCACGAAGACGAGTGGGGACGGCAGCGAATGTTGGTCTCATCTGCGGTGATGCAGAATGCCTCCCGTTCAGATCAGGTGTGTTCGACCAAGTCGTGTCTTTCACGATGCTTGGAAATGTGCCAGATCTCCCGGCCGCCATACAAGAGATGACGCGAGTGGGAAGAGACTCTGCTCAGATTCTCTTGTCTTTCGTTAAGAAGAACATCGAGCCAGATGAGGTGCTTAGGTTTCTTAACGAGGAGTCGCTAAGCCTCAAGGAGTTCATAGATGACATTGACCTAAGCGATTGGATAGTCATAGGAGAGAAGAAAACGAGGACATGAGCGCCGTAGCTCTGCGATTTTCGTAAAGCCTTTTATAGAGACCAGAGGCGTCTGAACGACTGATGAAGGGATTCATGTGGAGCCATCGAAGAAGCCATTGAATCTATTGGTCAAGAAGATGAACAGTGAAGTCATCATCAGGCTCAAGAATGACGTTGAGTTCCGAGGAAAGATGATTGACTGCGACAGCCACATGAACATAATACTGGAGGGCGCCACGGAGTATCGGTCAGATGCACCTGCAGCCAACTATGGTAGCATAATCTTGCGGGGTAGCAACGTTCTTTACGTCTGTGTGGAACCGCCCCGCTGATTCGTTGGCCATTTCGTCAGAGTTGTTCTCTCAGGATGCAGCCCCGGGCTGCCGTGATTCTCCTTTGACATAGGCGAGGGTTTGCTCCAGAACATACTCGACCCGGAACTTACGCTTGAAGAAGCGCAGTATGTTTCCGATGTCACGTGTGAGCATATCTGACGCGTTCGGGTGATCCGCGTTTATGGACTGGGGCCAGTCAATGATCAGTACCCTTCCGTCTTTCTTGACCATCACATTGTATTCGCTGAGGTCGCCGTGAATGATGTGGGCGTCAAGGTACGCCCTCCTAATGTTCAGCAGAACACTGTCCAGGACTATTTCGGGGGCATCTATTGTGCCGACATCATTCAACTCAAGGCCTTTGATGATTCCCATCACCAAGAGATGGCGGTTGTGTGCGATGGGACGGGGAACCGAAACCTTACACTTGTGCACTAGCCTCAGCACCTGGAACTCCCTTTCTGCAGCCAGCCGAGACTGATAGATCCATGCAGTATGAGAACGGTTGGCGACAAACCCTCTCGTCCTTCTGGTCTGTCTGAAACTTGTCCTTCCGAGCCTATGGAACTTCAGGGTCACCCGACGCTTCCTGCGAATTCCCTCGTAGACATCCGCCTCTTTCCCGACCCCGAGTGACTTTCCTAACGCTTCCACTGCCCCTGCCTTGACAAGAGCATTCAAAGCAAGGCAGTCGTACCCTGCGTAGGTCAGAAAGTATCCCTCGTAACCTATTCTATCCACTCGAGCTCTGCCTAGGAGTCGCTTCTTGTCAAGCAGATCGAGCCTGAAGCGTACCTCGTCAAGAGGCAAGTTCGCGTATTTTCGTATTTCTTCGACAGGCGGATGAGCATAGCTCCCGTGAGCCAACTCCAATCCAGACAAGACCCTAAAGTCAGGGGCCTCTAGAGTTCGAAAGGTCTCAGCAATAGCCTTGATCGACATATGTGACAAGAAGTAGACGAACTAGCTAAAATGTCTGTCAGTTCATCGCATCGAACAGTCAGACAAGCCGGATAAAGAGCACCATGGAGAACTTGAGGACAGAGGAAGGGCCCAGACTAGGACGATCGCGTTTCTACAAAACCACTATCACTGCGATGTCGTTTACATTGGTGTTTGTCGGCCCGGTGAATATGAGATCGTCAAGGTTTGAGAAGAAGTTGTAGGAATCATTTCTGTTCAGGAATTCGTCCGCACTTAGACCTTTTCTCGATGCTCTCGCCAATGTATCTCCGTCTGCTATTGCCCCGGCCGCATCTGTGGGGCCATCCACGCCATCGGTACTTAGTGAAGCCACAACTGCCCTTCTTGTGAAGCTCAGCTTCCTCCCTGCGGCCAACGCTATCTCTTGGTTTCTTCCTCCCCGACCACTTCCTGTAACACTCACAGTGGTCTCCCCTCCGGCCACTATGCCAGCCGGCCTTGGAATAGGATTCCCCGACACAGAAACCTCTCTAGCTATCGAAGCAAGCATACCCCCGACATGCCTAGCCTCTCCTTCCAGAGTTGAGGTCAACAGGAGCGTGTGCAGGCCTGCAGACTCTAGGCGTTTGCATGCTGTAAGGCTTGCAGTCCTGTTGTTTCCCAGGATGATGTTGTGAACATTTCTGAATGCTTTGTCGCCTGGCTTTGGTGTCTCTGGAAGGAGCCCTTTGGCTCCATTTGAGAGGTGAGTCCTGACGGATTCTGGGGCAGTGTCCCACAAGCGATACTTGGCAAGAATATCTATGGCATCGCGGAAGGTTGTGGAGTCGGGGGCTGTTGGCCCTGAGGCAATGAACTCTATTGGATCCCCCACGACGTCAGAGAGAATGAGGTTCAGTACGGTCGCCGGATATGCCTTCTTCGCCAACCATCCACCCTTGAAGTCTGAGATATGTTTTCTGACGGTGTTGATCTCGCTTATAGTTGCACCAGATTTGAGCAGAGATTCCGTAATCTCTCTCTTGTCTGGAAGAGATATTCCCTCATGGGGAAGGGGCATGAGGCTTGATCCACCGCCTGAGATCAGGCATATGACAAGAGCATCCTTTCCTGCACGTTCTGCGATCTCAAGCATTCTACGTGCCCCTTCAACACCAGCCTCGTTCGGGACTGGGTGACTCGCCTCATGGATCTCTATGACTCCCGCTCTGTGCATACTGCCAAGTGGAACACTCACAAATCCTTCCGTTATGCGGTGACCCAAGATCTGATTGAGAGCCCCCGCCATAGAACCGCTTGCCTTTCCGCCGCCTATCACGTGGATGTTTTCAAATCTCTTCAAATCCAAGGAATGCCCGTCGATTTGAATGGCGGCACCTTTGAGTCGGACTCTTGCTTTCATGATTTTCTTCGGATCGACGACGTTCAAAGCGGATTCGAGACTTCGGAGTGCCAGAAACCTTGCTCTCTTCTCCAGTCGCCCCTCTCCATTGTTGATCAGTTGATCCTTGTTCCTTATCTTAATCATCTGAGTGACCGACTGTGGCGTTCGCCCATCGTCCAGAAGCTCGTGTTCGACAGTTCTATTTCCAAAACTCTGGCCTGTTCTTACCACGCTTCTTGTCTAGGCACGCTCTTATGAATCCATAGTAGGGTGGCGATGGTTTACTTGGCCTAGACTTGAACTCTCCGTGAAACTGTGTGGCGAAATGGAAGTATCTGCCAGGGAGCTCAAGAATCTCGACCCGCGTCCCGTCACTACTCTCGCCTGAGAAGACCATTCCGGCCCTCGCCAACTCATCCATGTACTTGGGATTCAGCTCATAGCGGTGTCTGTGCCTCTCAAACACTCTTCTGGTCTTGTAGAGCGTCTCTGCGGTCGTTCCTGAAGCGATGACGATTTCATGAGCACCCAGCCTCATCGTAGCTCCCTTGTCCTCCACCTTTTTCTGTTCAGGCATCAAGTCGATCACAGGATTAGGAGTTTCAGGCTGAATCTCCGTGCTGTTCGCAGCCTCAATCCCTATACTTCTCGCAAACGCGACTATGGCGAGCTGGAACCCTAGGCAGATACCCAAGAAAGGTAGATCTTTTGTTCGAGCGTAATCAATGGCGGCGATCTTGCCTTCCGTACCTCGTGCGCCGAAACCTCCGGGCACGAGCACACCATCGAATTTCGACAATGTTTGCAGGTGGGATGGATTCTCCTCAAACGTTTCGGTCTCTATCCAGTCTATTGACAGTCTGGAGTTGCAGAAGGCTGCGGAGTGCCTTAGAGCTTCGTTGACGCTGACGTATGAGTCAGCGAGTTCAGCATACTTGCCGCACATCGCAATCCTGACTTCGTGCTCCGGACTAGTGAAGGAGTTGACCATTCTCTCCCAAGTCGTCCAGTCAGGTTTCCTCTTCGGAAGCTCAAGCCTTCCAGCCAGGTAGTCTCCCAGTCCCTGCCGATCGAGAACTAGTGGCGTTTCATACACTGTCCGTAGGTCCGGGGAAGCGAAGACAGCATTCTCTTCAACGTTGCAGAAGAGCGCGATCTTTCTTTTCGGATCATCGAGTAGAGGGTTCTTGCTTCGCGCGACTATGATGTCTGGCTGTATGCCGATTCTTCTCAGTTCTTGGACACTGTGCTGTGTTGGCTTCGTCTTCTGCTCTCCTACGACATCTAACACGGGTACGAGAGTCACGTGCGCGTAGATTACGTTTCCATGCCCGTATTCAAGTCTCATCTGGCGGGCCGCTTCTAGGAATGGTAGACTCTCGATGTCTCCTACGGTTCCTCCGATCTCGATCATCGCGACATCGGTGCTGTTTTCTGTTGCGATCTGGACGACTCTTCGCTTTATTTCGTCTGTGATCTGGGGGATTATCTGGACACATTTTCCGAGGAAGTCCCCTCGCCTCTCTTGGTTGATTACTGAGAGGTATACTTGCCCGGTGGTCATGTTGTGGGTCTTAGGGATGTTGATATCCAGAAATCGCTCGTACGTGCCCAGATCCATGTCTATCTCGCCTCCGTCCTCTGTGACGAAGACTTCTCCATGTGTGATCGGATTCATTGTTCCCGCGTCCACATTGAGATAAGGGTCGATCTTGGCGGCCGTGACTTTGAACCCTCTCACCTGAAGGATCTTGCCGATAGATGCGGTCGTCACGCCCTTGCCTATTCCAGACATCACGCCGCCAGAGACAAAGACAAACTTCGCCAACGAAGGGTCCCTACAACAAACTAGAGCGCCGGCGTAATGGATATTTAAGAATAAGTGAACTGGAGTTGTCTACGGTGCCGAGGCTTTCTCAGCTAAGTCACGAAGGTCGTAGCCTTGAAGCCAAGAAGACTGTAATGTCATCCACAGGCAAACCGTTGGAGACTGCACTCAGCTGATCTAGGCAGTAGGGACATGAAGTGACTATTCGGTCTGCATTGACTTGATGTGCCTGCTTGATTCTTTCGGCCGCCATTTCTCTGGAGAGTTCCTTAGAGTACGTTTCGGTGATTCCTGCCCCTGAGCCACAGCATCTAGTGTTCTCTCTCGCGTCAGCCATCTCCACGAATCTGATTCCCGGGATTGAGTTCAGAAGCTTCCTTGGAGGTTCAGTCACCTTCATCATGCGGGCCAGGTAGCAGGGATCGTGATACGTCACAGTCTCCCTAGTCTCCTCAAAATGAAGAGACTCGATTCTTGACGAGAGGATCTCAGTGATGTGCGAGGTGTCGGGTGCTCTTCCCTTTAGGAGTGTGGGATAGCTGACTTTGACTGTCTGGAATCCTATTGGACAAGAGAAGATGGTTCTTGATGACTTGATTTTCTCGAAGTTCTCTCTGGCCAGTGCTTGGAACTGGTCCAGGGCGCCTGCCAGCATGAAAGGTGCTCCACAACAGTCAGTTCCGTTCCAGAGGCTTGCTTGTGTTCCCACCTCATTGAGGAGCTTGAGTGATGATGTGATGATCTCTGGGTGTTTGTGTTTGATGTTGCATCCTGGAAAGAATATCAGGTCTGAGTCCTTTTCGGGGGTTCTCTTGTTTTCTTTGCCGTAGATGTTTCCGGTCTTGGCCAGTTTTGTGAGGAGGCTTCTGATTGAAGCAGGAGTGGCAGAGCTTTGGAATAGGGTCGATCTGACTGCGAGGGCGATGTCTCTGACTTTTATTCCTGGGGGACATTTCACGACGCATCTGCCACATGTTGTGCACGAGTAGGCTGAGTCGACTAGGGCTTTCGAGGGACGAAGCTTACCTTTCAGCAGTCCATATCCAATGTTGACGAGTCCACGTGGTGCATAGGATTCCCAGCCGCGCTTCTCCAGTGTCGGACATACTGGGCGGCAGAAACCGCACATAGTGCATACGAGCATCTCGTTTTCAAATTCGCGCAGCAACTTCAATCTCCTACGGGGTATCGGAGTCGGGTGACGAAGGTCTTCGGAACACTGTCTAGGGAGAGCTTTCCCGGATTCATGATGTTGTTTGGGTCCAGTGCCATCTTTATTGTCCGCATAAGATCCAATTCGGCCTTGTGCTCCATTCTCATGAACGGGGCTCTTGTGTAGCCGATCCCATGCTCTCCTGCCAGCGATCCTCCCAAGCTGATGCATTTGCCATAAATTTCGAGGCACGCTTTCCAGGCTCTGGTCCAAGCATCTTTCTTTCTTACGTCGAAGAGGACTTTTGTGTGGAGGTTTCCGTCTCCGCAGTGGCCGTAGGTTCCGATGACAAGGCCGTGTTTCTTCGCGATTTTGGAAATGGTTCCAATAAGCTCAGGGATGTTCGAAATTGGGACAATCATGTCTTCTGCAACTGAGACAGATACTGCTCCGTCCTTAAGCCGAGACATAGATGGAAGGACTGCCTTTCGTCCAGCCCAGATTCTTTCTTCTTCGGCGGGGTCGTCTGAACTGGAGAACAAAGTGGGGTTCTCGGCGCGACATATCCCTTCTGCTTTCCTCATGTCGTCTCTGACGGCGTCAGGGTGGCCGTCGAACTCGATTATGAGTATTCCTTTCACCTCTGGCAAGCCCAACTTCAGTGACTTGTTGACGGCTTGTATGCAGGTTCTGTCCATGATCTCGAGGGCGGCTGGGAGCAGGCGACATCTTATCAGGTCGGCGACGGTCCTTCCGGCTGCTTGCAGGTCGTCATAGGCAACGATCGCGGTCGAGGAATAGGTCGGAAGCGGTGCTACCTTGAGCGTGACTTCGGTTATGACGCCGAGAGTTCCTTCGGATCCTGTGAATAGTCTGCAGAGTTGGTAGCCAGAGGAGTTCTTGATGGTTCTCGACCCGGTCTTGAGTATGGTTCCGTTTGAGAGGACTACTTCGAGGCCTAGGACGTAGTCTCTTGTGGCTCCGTACTTGATGGCTTTGGTGCCGCTTGCATTGACTGCGACCATGCCGCCTATCGTGCACACGTCGGCGCTTCCCGGTTCCGGGGGAAAGAAGAAGCCTAAGGGTTTCAGAGCGGCATTCAGAGTGGAATACACAATTCCCGGGCCTACAACAACATAGAGATCTTCCACATGTGTTTCTGAGATGTGATTCATTCGCGTCATGTCTAGGACTATGCCACCGTTCCAGGCTAGGGAGTGGCCGCACAGCGCAGTGCCAGCGCCCCGAGGAACAATGGGGATCTGCTTCCGATTGGCGTATCGGACTATTTCTGACACTTCTTTCGTGTTGGAAGGCCTGACGACTACGTTCGGTGTTGATGTATGGATCGAAGCATCAAAGGAGTAGCAGAACAGTTCAGCCTTATCTGTTGAGACGTTGTCTTTGCCGACGATGCGAACGAGTGTCCTTTCATATCCTCGCATGAAGAGTCCTCGTGAACGCATGCCGTCTATTGCGCCGCCTTAAAAATTGTTTCAAGATCTTAGGCTGATGAGAGTGTTTAAATCGGATGCGAGATCAGTTGCTGGTGATGATGAAGAATCAAAACGCCGAGCGTTCTCAGCCGACGCTATGAGGATTTTTCGACGGGCGAACTGAACTTCGCCCCTCTTCTACTTTCAGATTGTGCATCAGAACGAGTCGCACTGTCGTTGCAGTGTTTGAAAATCTTTATAGTGGGGCTTCTGACCTGATGTGTGGGTCAAGGTCATGCCCTGCACGGTCGTTGTCGGCGGATTCTTCGGCGATGAAGGCAAAGGTCATCTAGTCTCATACCTTGCCATGAAGGACAAGCCCGTAATAACGGTGAGGGGTGGTGTTGGCCCCAATGCGGGTCACAAGGTTGTGTTCCAAGGCAAGACCTATGGCCTGAGAATGGTGCCTTGCGGGTTTGTCAACCCGTCTACAAGGCTCTTGATCGGCCCAGGAGTCCTCGTGAATCCCAAGGTCCTTTCTGAGGAGATGAAGCTCACTGGAACGGAGAACCGACTTGGAGTAGACAACCAGTGCGCAATAATTGAAGATAAGCACATAGAAGAGGAGAAGAGGAATGCGCACCTCACCACCAAGATCGGAACTACAAAGACAGGGGTAGGAATCTGTCAGTCAGAGAGAGTCTATAGAAGGGCCAAGGTCGCCAGAGAGTTCCCTGAGCTGTCTCGCTATTTGACTGATGTGCCACTGGAGGTTGGAGAGGCCATTGGCAAGAAGGAAAACGTGCTGGTGGAAGGAACGCAGGGAACGTACATCTCTCTTTACCATGGCACTTATCCGTACGTCACGGCAAAAGATGTGTGCTCGTCCGCCATCTGCTCAGATGTGGGGATAGGCCCGACGGCCGTCGACGATGTTGTGGTTGTCTTCAAGGCTTTTGTGACGAGAGTGGGCGAAGGCCCGCTGGAGAATCAGTTGTCCGAAGAGGAGTTGAGAAAAAGAGGCTGGCTAGAGTTCGGAACTGTCACCGGCAGGCCGAGAAGAGCTGCGCCGTTCGACTTCAAGTTGGCCAAGAGAGCGGTCATGCTCAATGGAGCGACGCAGATAGCCATCACAAAGCTCGACATTGTCTACCCTGAGTGTAATGGTGTCAAAAGCTTCGAGAAGCTTTCGGACGCTTCCCGAAGATTCATTGACGAGGTGGAGAGTGAGACCGGTGTTCCTGTGACGCTTCTGGGAACCGGCCCGTCAGTGGAAGACACCGTTGACAGACGGAAGCTTTAGTTGTGGAGGCCGATGGTTGCGGGGCTCTTCTGATTGGGAGGACTAAGAGGATTTGCGTCGAAAAGAATCGATAGATTCCTCAGAATCCTTGATGCAGTCTCGTCGAACCGAAGAGTAGCTAAGATAGTGTATTTGTCAAGCGCAGTTTTCTTCTTCGCGCTGATATTGCTTCCTCCGATGTTTGGTATACTGCTCAAGCTCGGAGAAATGGGAGAGATCTTCCGGGATCCGGCACTTCTAGCCAGATCACAGTCAGCGATCTTATGGTCCATGATACTTGCATTTTCCGTTGCTTCGCTTGATTTGTTGATTGGGCTTCCGTTGGCTTGGTTGATCGTAAGAAGCAATCCTACGCTCGGGAGCGTCGTTGACACTCTGGCCGACATTCCGTTCATGATACCGACAGTGGCCTTGGGCTTCTCGACCATGATCTTTTGGGGCCCACAAGGTCCACTTGCCCCAGTTTTTGGAGGGGCTTTTCTGACGCCGGGGTTGGTTCTGGTTGTGCTTCTTCACTTTGCCTTCTCTTTGCCAGTTGTTGTGAGAGTGATGGTTGGCGAACTGTCTGGTTATCGAGAGACCTTCGAGATAGCTGCGAAGACTCTTGGAGCCGAACCTCTTACGGCAGTGAGAACCGTCACCCTTCCGATCCTGAGGCCGGCACTGGTCGCTTCGTTCCTCCTCTCGTTTGCAAGATCGCTATCCGAGACAGGGGCCACGATCATTGTGGCCGGAACCTTCGAGAACGGCCCGGTTTTCATCAAGAACGTGAAAGACGCAGGGCTTGAGGGTGCGCTCTCGTTTGCGAGCTTTGTTCTGATAGTGGGATCGATAGCGGCCTTTGTGCTCATCAGATATCTTGGTTTGAGGTTGAGATTACCGGTTTCAAAGGTCTGGCCTGAAACCGAGAGAAAGCTGAGTGGGCAGAGGGCAGTTCTGGCGAGGGACTTCACGGTTTTCGCTGTCTTTGTTTTCATTGCGATCGCGCCTTCACTCTTCATCGCGTTGCCGAGTGGTCAGGCGGTGTTCGATGGAACTTTGAGTGAGGCTCTTTCCGGCCGAGGGGTGTGGGAGACCTACTGGCAGAGCCTGATTTTGAGCTACGTTATTGGAATAATCGCCACGGTCGTCAACATGTTGGTAGGAATGCCGATGGCAGTGCTCATAGCCAGAAAGAGGCTTGGAAGGCAACGCACATCGCTCATAGATGCGTTGGTAGACATCCCGATTGTTGTACCGTCTGTTGCCCTCGGGGCCTCTCTCGCCTTCTTCTGGAGAACGGTTGGGGCGTTGCCTGAACTTTTGATTTTGACGATCTCGCATCTCACAATCACGTACACCTATTTCGTCAGAACCATGTCTGCCTCGATTGAGTCAGTTCCCGTGTCTCTTGAGGAGACAGCCAGAACCTTGGGAGCAAGACCTCTCACCGTCTTCAGACGAATAGTCCTTCCCCTGACAAAGTACTCGGTGCTTTCGGGAGCGATATTGACCTTTACAAGAAGCGTTGATGAAACGGGTGCTACAGCTGCCGTTACGACTAAACTGAAGACGGCCCCGGTGTTGCTGGTCGATTGGATCAAGGGAACCGTGAGAGTCTCATCTTCAACACAGAGCCTTGGGGTAGCGATGCTTGTAATGGTATCTTTCGTTGCCCTTCTTGTGCTTCGCCTTGCCCTTAGGAAGAAGAGGTAGCCCAGATGCCTTCCGTAAGACTTGTTGACGTAGTCAAGAGATTCGGAACGATCACAGCGATCAACAGGTTGAGCATGGAGATACCTGATGGAGAATATGTGTGCATATTGGGGCCCACGGGTAGCGGAAAGACAAGTCTACTCAAGATAGTCGCTGGCCTCACCGTTCCGGACGAAGGAGAGGTCTACATCAACGATAGGCTTGTGGTCTCTATGCCTCCAGAGGAACGCGGTGCAGTCTACGTTCCCCAGCAGTATGCGCTCTTTCCACACATGACGGTGCTTGAGAACGTGGCCTTTGGGCCTCTCTCACGTGGAACAAGCGAAGATGAGGCACTTCGCACAGCGCGAGAGATGCTGGAGATGATGAGGCTGGGTCACCGGGCTGACTCGAAGCCTGATGAGTTGAGCGGAGGGATGCAGCAACGTGTGGCTCTCGCCAGAGGGTTAGCTACAAAAGCGAAGCTTCTCCTTCTTGATGAGCCTCTTGGGGCTTTGGACGCGAGACTGCGAGTTGAGTTGAGGCACAAGCTGAGGGAACTCGCAAAGGAATCAGGGATAACTGCGATCCATGTAACGCATGACCAAGCCGAGGCGACCGCGATTGGCGACCAGATAGTTGTTCTCCGTGACGGAAGAATAAGGCAGTACGCCACACCCTTCCACGTCTACATGAGGCCTCAGTCACTTTTCGTCGCGCACTTCGTTGGCGGGGCCAACTTCTTTCAGGCTATGGTCGCAGAAAGACATTCGGATGGATCAATACTAGAGCTGAACCAAGGCCTTCTGGTAAAGGTCCAAGACAACACGTACCTGCCTGGGGAAGAGGTCGTCTTGGTGATTAGAGAGGACCGCGTCAACGTCGCGGAGCCAGGTGAGCAGATTCCATCAGAGTTGTACAATGTTGTTCAGGGAGAAGTACTGTCCTCGCGGTTTCTAGGTGAATTCATCAGCTGTCAGATACGCCTTGCCAACGGTGACCTTCTGACGTCAAGGACTCCGACATCGAAGACTGATAGACTCCTTCCAGCCGGACAGAAGGTGATAGCTCACTTTGAGCCTTCTGACACCACGGTCTACTCCTATCCACCGATAGGGTTGACACGAGAATTGAGGGTGCTGTGAGTGCCGCAAGTACAGATAACGGGGTTAGCAAAGAGATACGGATCGATCACAGCGCTTGAGAACATCAATCTGACCATACGTGAAAAGGAATACGTCTCGATAATTGGGCCAAGCGGATGTGGCAAGTCCACTCTCATCAAATGCATTGCAGGAATAGTCAAACCGGACGAAGGCGAAATCCTCGTCAACGGAAAATCCATGGGAGATGTCCCGATCCAGCACAGGAGAATTGGCTATGTCTTTCAAGAACTCACTCTGTTTCCCCACATGAGGATAATCGAGAATGTTTCGTATGGGCCGCGGGTTCAAGGACAAAGCCTTCAGAGTAGTAGGGCACTTGTATCAGAGCTACTTGATCTGATAAGGCTCAGCGACCGCGCCAGTTCATTTCCTTCGGAGCTGAGTGGAGGCGCCCAGCAGAGGGTGGCGGTTTCGAGAGCGCTTGCATCTGGCTCCACTCTCCTGCTGTTCGATGAGCCTTTCGGTGCTCTTGATGCGAAGGTTCGCATGGAACTGAGATACGAGATCAAGAGGATGACCACTGATCTGGGACTCACGGTTCTACACGTCACTCACGACCAAGAGGAAGCCATGTCCATAAGCGACAGAATCATCGTGATGAAGGCGGGCAGAATCGTTGAGGATGGTTCTCCTCTCGAGCTTTACTTGCGTCCGAAAAACATTTTCACAGCGAACTTCCTCGGAGAAGCAAACTTCCTCGAGGGTAAGGTGGTGGAGCAGACTCCGGCAGGTTCAGTTGTGCAGGTCGGAGACACGTGCCTCCAGACCGTTGATCAAACTCGAAGAGTGGGAGAAGAAGTGATCGTTGCCGTCAGGCCAGAGTTCCTGCAGGTTACGCAAGATCTCAAGGGCCAGAATTGCCTGAGGGGAAAGATCTCGGGAATCAGGTTTATGGGACACATGACTCGATTCGAGGTCGAGGTGTCAGAAGGGAGGACTTTGTCTGTGGAGCACCCGATCTGCTTCGGGGAACTAGACATTGAGCCTCAGGACGAAATCACGATTGCAGCATCTCCGCCTCACATCAGGGTTTACCCTGTGCCGGAAGATGGATTGGATAGGGAACTTCAGCTGGAATAGGAGCGAAGGTTGAATTTGAAATGGCCGTGAACGCAAACTCTTATTTGCAGAATCCAGTCTTTATGTTGCGAAAGAGATTTCCAGACTTTTGAGAGTTTTGCAGGGCTGTGTGTTTGGCTCAGAATATGTGAGGACGATGGGGAATTGAGTGACAAGCTGTTGACATGGTTCGGGAAAAGGAGGCAGACGAAGGCTGTGCAGCTGATGCAGTCACATCTCTCTCTGACAACTCGTGCAGTAGAGGAGTTGGTGAAGGCGATGGAGCACAAGATCCATCGTGAGAGGGAGTTGATGGAGGCAAGCATTGCGAGACTGTCGAGGATGGAGGAGGAAGCTGACTCTATCAGGAGGGAGATTGCGTTTGAACTGACTGCAGGAGAGATTCCTCCACATGAGAGGGATGATCTGCTCCATCTTTCTAGGGACATTGACTGGATAGCTGATTGGTCGAAGGAGGCTGGCAGGATACTGTTAGTCGCCCCGGTGGAGAGGCTTCCCGATACGTTGGCGAAGAAGGGAATGGAGATAACTCATGTGGTCAAGGAGACTGCAAATGCTGTACGCGCCTGTATCGAGCAACTGAGCGAGAGGCCCAGGGAAGCGATCAGACTAGCAGATAGCGTGGAGGATCTTGAAGAGAAGGTTGACGCCCTCTACATGGAGATTCGAAGTCTCTATCCGACCATAGACTTCTCCAAGGTGAACCCAGGAGAAATGTTCCTCGTAGGTCAACTGTTTGACGCCATCGAGAACATTACGGATTGGTGTGAGAACACCATAGACCAAGTGAGATTGCTGGCAGTCAGAATGCTCTGAGCAGCGTCCTTCTCTCTCAACAAGTCCGCTTGAAGCATCTGAGTGAGTAGACACGGTTCCAGTCTTATCACCTACTTGTGGTGCCCCAATATCCATGCATTTTGAGCAACCCAAGGAATCTTGAAGGCCGCTCCCCGTACAGCGATTGCTGCCGGCACCGCCGAGATGAAAGCTTGAAGCGCGTTGAATAGCGCAGTGAGGAGTATGGTCCACATCAACACCACCTGGGTTGAGGTTGAAGCCAAACCTATGAGCTGCAACATGCTCCCAGCAAACTTGAGGAAGTCAGGTGCAATCAGAAGCAAGGTGACTATGTTCATGATTGAGGTTACCGCAATCCTGACTAAAGCTCCGACGACTGTTCCGAAAATGAATGCAGGCCCGAGCTTCCCTTCGTGAAATAACTGTCTGAAGGCCCTCACTCCAATCCAGCATCCCAGAATCATGGGTGCCACTGCCAAGAACTTCATTGTGGGGCCAAGAACCCATCCTCTCGCCACGGATAGAGCGATCCATCCCACTACCTCAGAAGCCAAGGCTGATACAGGCCCCATCAGGAAGAGTAGTATCAACACCGGAATTTCGGCCAGGTCAAACTTGAGGTAAGGAAGCAAGGGAAAGGGAACTTCTGTGTTCGCGAATGTGAGGACGATTGTCAGCGCTGTGAATACGCTGGTGTTGGTTATGACGACCGTACTACTCGCTTTCATGGCACCGAGTAGGATTAGGCTACTCATTTAAGGTCTTCTACTCAGAAATGAGTTGCTTCCGTGGGTCAAGCAGAGAGCATTCCCATAAGCAGGATACAGAGGCGGAAATGCGATGAATCAGTTGCGGTTATGGCGACTTCTCAGTCTGCACCTTTTGGAGAATCTGCACAGCATACCTTAGCTTCTCGTATGACGTGCTTGGGTCTTTCTCTATTAGTTCCAGGCTGTCGTGTAGAAGGCTCTTTGCGAACGAGATTACTTTCTCTATCTCGGTCTTGAATAGGCTTGTGTCCCTGAATTCAGGGTCCACATCAGTGAACCCGTGAGTTAGCGACAGGACTGCGGCTGCGTACTCTGTCTCCTCAGACGCATGCCAAAGGACATCATCGAGGCTCTCAGGTCGAGCATCTGAGGTCTGTTCCAAGAGTGAGATTGCCTTGCAGATCGCGTTTCGTATCTTGGGGAGATATTCGGCCTGCATAGGCTTCTCGTCCAGCGTTTGGGTCGTTTTCCTTTCTCGGTCCCCATGTATCAGATAAGTAAAGGGTGCGTTTCTATTCCACGGTCACGGATTTGGCGAGGTTTCTGGGATGGTCTGGATCGTATCCCTTTTCCACAGACACGTAGTAGGCCAGGAGCTGGAGCGGGACGATGTAGACGAGAGGTGTCATTATGCTCGGGATGCCAGCAGGCATTTCGATGAAGTCGTCGGATATGCTCCTAATCTGCTCGTCGCCTTCCTCGATGATTGAGATTATGTTGGCTCCTCTTGCCTTCATCTCCATAACGTTGCCGATTATCTTGCCGTGGGTTTCGTCTTTTGGAGACGAGAAGACAACTGGATAGCCGGGTTCGACGATTGCGATGAATCCATGTTTGCTCTCTCCGGCAGCATACGCAAGCGATGGGATGTATGCTATCTCCAGCAGCTTCAGTCGCCCTTCAATGGCAGTTACTTCGTTGATGCCTCTCCCAAGGAAGCAGAGACTTGGCCTATCCTTGTACTTTCTAGCTATTTCCCGGACTCTGCTATCCTGCTTCTTCAGAACGGTAAGGATTTGGTCCGGAACCTCCTCAAGTCTCTCAAGCAAGTCTTCTGCTTCTGCACTGCTCATCTTTCCGCGTTTCTCAGCAAGAACAATCGCCAGCCTCGTGAGGACTGTGAGTTGAGCTGTGAATGTCTTTGTTGCCGCGACACCGATTTCCGGCCCGGAGTTCTGGCCTATGTAGACATCAGATAGCCTTGTCAGGGTCGATCCCATGACGTTCGTGACACTGATCACGGATGCACCTCTTGCCCTTGACGCCCTCACGGCGTTCAGAGTGTCTGCCGTTTCTCCCGACTGACTCAGGGCAATCACTGTCGAGTTGCTGTCTAGGAGGTTTGCGTGAACTTGATTGAATTCGGAGGCTATGACGACCTGTGATCTGAGGCCGGCAAGTTTGGCGAAAGAGTAGCTGCCTCCCAGACAGGCGTGGTATGCCGTTCCGCAGCCGATGAGGTAAACGGCCTCTGAGGAGTCTATCTTTGAAGCCACCAGGTCGTAGTAGATTCTCTGCGTTCGCAAGGCGTTGCGAATGGCCTGCGGTTGCTCGTATATCTCCTTCAACATGAAGTGGGTATAACCTGACTTCTCCGCTGTCTGCCTTGTCCAAGTGATCTCAAGCGGAGTCCGCTCCACAGCCTCGCCCGTGCTCAGATTTCTGATCTCAACCTTGTTCAGCTTCAGCGAAGCTATCTCGTCCTCCTCAAGCAGCAGAGCCTTGTTAGTCAGCGGCAGAAATGCGGAGATATCTGAGGCGCAGTAGGTCGCGTCCTGCCCGATTCCGATGACCAAAGGGTTCTCTTTTCGAGCGCACACTATCGTTTCAGGATCAGCGCTGGAGAGAACCACGATGGCAAAAGCGCCTTTCAGTTGAGTTACGGCGTCGGTCACAGCGGCCAAGAGATTTGGGCCCTCCTTCATCTGTTCTTCTATGAGATGAGCGACGACTTCGCTGTCAGTTCTGGACCGGAAGCTGTGGCCGTTTCCTTCGAGCCGCTTTCGCAGCTCCATGAAGTTCTCGATTATTCCATTGTGGATGATTGCGATCTTGTTGTGACAGTCGGTGTGAGGATGCGCGTTCTCCTTTGATGGAGCTCCATGGGTTGCCCAGCGAGTGTGTGCGATACCTATGGTGCCGAGCATATCGTCTAGGTTGATTCGAGCATGAACCTCTGCAAGTTTTCCTTTGTCCTTCTTTATCAGAAGTTCATTGTTGTAGACGGTTGCCTGCCCTACTGAGTCATATCCCCTGTATTCCAAGCGTTCCAGAGCCTGTCGCATTACAGGACCCGCTGTCCCGTCTCTCAAGATGCAGCCGAATATCCCGCACATGATCTGATTCACATCTGGACGCGAACCCCGGACGAATAGCTGCGACGTTTCATAAGCATTCCTAAAGGTCGGGTTTGAGCAATTGACGGCGAGATATTCTGTCCATGCCTAGTTCTTCTGTTTTTGGTCAAAATAGGGTTTTAATAATAGTATCTGTCGTTGATCTTGGTTCGCGATGTCTTACCTAGTGGTCAAAGGCAGAGATCAGGCACAAGTGCTGCCTGTGCGGGTCTACTCCGAACCGCGATCGGTCAGGTTGATCGTTCAGCCAATGCGCTGGAAGATACTTCAGGAACTCGCACAGAACGCACTTTGTGCAAGGGATCTGGCTAGAAGATTCAACACGAGTGAACAGGTTGTGTCCCACCACATGCGTAGACTGGAGCGGTCTCGGTTGATTCGGTTAGAGAGAACTGAGAGACGAAGAGGCGCTGTGGCTCGATACTATACGTCGAATGTTAGGGCAATATCGTTGGTTCCGGACCATTCGAGGAAAGGGGCTCGAAGCCTCGAAGCGGAAGCCCCTTCTCTTGAGCGGTGCAGTGCGGTTCTTGATCCATTTACTTCTGAGAGGGGGAGAAATCTGACGATCGTTGTCGGTAGTCCGATTGAGCATGGTGAGCATCGGGCGAGGGCGAGGGATGGGCACTATGCAGCGAACCTCGCGCTCTTTCTCGGCTCACTCCTTCCTTTCACAAGACAATTCGTCGTTAGGCTGGACACTGAGATGAATGAGCAAACCACTCAGCAGAACCTGATTGTGGTTGGCGGGCCGAGAGTCAACACCGTAGCGGCCAGGTTGAACAGTCAGCTTCCGATAAGATTCGGCCTAGACGGTACAAGCAACATCGTCTCAACGATCTCTGGAAAGACATACAACGGAGACGAGGAAGGTTTGATCTCACTCATAGACAATCCCCTCAACGACAAGTCCAAGGTGCTCGTGCTTGCGGGCAACACTCACCTAGGAACCGCAGCGTCTGTGACCGGATTTGTCAGACACACTGAGAACGTAGCTGAGGGCAACTCATCAGCAAAGAACAAGATTGCAAGAGTCGTGAAGGGTCTTGATCTCGACAGTGATGGGTTGATTGATGATGTGGAATTTCTGGAGTAGCCGCTAGGTGACCTAGCTTCTTGAGGTTGACAGCTCAGCTAGCTTTGCCTTCAATATCTCTGCGACAAGCTTTGGATCGGCCTTTCCTCTCACCTCTCCCATAATGAGGCCCATCAGCCTTCCTTCAGCACGCCCACCCTGCTCCTTAATCAATGACAGATTCTCCGCGATCCTTCGCTGAATCAACTGTTCCAGTTCTTTTTGTGAAAGCATCTTGAGGCCGAGTGCCTCAACGGCCTCGTGGGGAGTGGATTGAGGGTTCCTGCAAAGCCATGCCAATATTCCTTGAACAGACTCCTTCGCTGTTACTCCTTGTGAGGAAAGGTGGAAAGTGTCAATAAAGTGTCTATCCAATAGACTGCCTACTGGGAGGCTTTCTCGCTCTAGACTCTTGACGGTTTCAGTGAGTATCGTGGCGACGAAGGACCCTGCCAGCGAAGTCTGCCTCATCACCGCTGAGAACACGTCCAGGTAGTCCGAGTTGACAAGCTGATCCGCAAGCTTCATGTTTATCCCATATTGCTCCATCAGTTGTTTAACCACAACTTCAGGCATCAAGGGAAGACTCCTCTTCACTTTTTCAATCCAGCCTGGCCCTACGAGGACAGGAGGGATGTCAGTTTCTGGATACATTCTTGCCGCACCAGGACGGGGCCGCATATATCTCGTGGTTCCGTCATCATTCGCCGCGCGCGTCTCCTCTGGAACACCTCTCAACGCCTCCTTGCACCGCTCGATCACTGCCACGAGCGCGTCTTCCGAATTCTTTCGGTCATCAGCCACGATCACCACTGCGTCATTCTCGCTGCAGCCCAATCGCCTTCTCAGTTCGCTCACATCTCGCTCAGTGATTCCGTATTTTGGAAGCTCGTCTGTGTGGAATATTCCGCCGACCCCGCCCCAGAAGCGGGCTCGGTCCGCTAGCTCTGTGCCGAAGCGAAGGTCAGGTTCAAGCTCAGTCTTCAGTATTCCCGAGAACTTTGACAAGCGTATGGCAAGGACCACTCCTCCTTCCGCAATCGCATCTTTGATCACGTGACACGCCGAGTCCTTGAACGTGTCCGTGACATCGATAGGTTGTTGCTTCAGGTTCTCCTCTGACACGTTCCTAGACTTCAGTTCCCGGGCGATCTTGATGAGGAGCAGTTGCCTGTTGGTCTCGTTCTCAACGAATTTTGAGATTAGTTCCAGTTTCTGGACGCCCTTAATCTCAATGAGTGCACCGTCCCTTATCGATATGTTGAGGTCTTGACGTATCGTTCCTAGGCCGCGCTTCACCTTTCTAGTCGCCCGAAGGATCTTGCCAATTGCCAACGCCACTTCTTGAGCCTGAGTGGGTGTGAAGATCACCGGGGCCGTTGTCACTTCCACCAAGGGAATTCCGAGTCGGTCCAACCGGTATCGGACCACCATGTCTTTCTCCCCTGTCTTTCGGGCCGCGTCCTCCTCCAGGCAGATTTGATTGATTGGAATGGTTGCGCCGCCTACGTCCATCGATCCTCCCAAGGAGATGATGCATGTTCTTTGGAAGCCGGTCGTGTTTGAGCCGTCGATCACGATCTTTCTCATGACCTGAACCTCATCGACTGGGGTAGAGTTCACAAGCAGAGCAACGGACAGCGTCGCGTCTATGGCCTCTCGGTTCAACTCGTGAGGTGGCTCCTCATCGATCTCTACGAGGCACGAGGTGTCATCGTCCAGCTCATACAGGATCATTCTGCCGCGCTGGAATTCGAATAGGGCTGCTGGATCCACTTGTCCAAGTTCGCTTTGAGTGGGTCTGAGTCTTCTGAGAACGGTTCTTGAGGGTTCGTCTAGAGAAAGCTGGGTCGGGCAGCTGCAGAACATCTTTGCATTTGTATCCAGTTGCTGATGTATCTCCAAGCCGACTTTCAGGCCAATATGCTGATAGCTAACTCCACTCAACTCTCTCAGCTCCAAAGAAGCCTCTTCTCCGTGAGCTCGTTTGCGACAGGCGCCGTCATCATCTTCTTGGCCTTGGTTAAGTCACGTGTTTGGCCGAGCACCCACATCATCTTAACATAGGCTGTTTCAGAGATCATGTCACCGAGCGGAATGACCCCCAAGGCGAGCAAATCTCTTCCGGTCTCGTAGACGTTCATGTCGACCATACCCCAGATGCACTGCGAGGTCATAGCCACTACCATATCTGCGTCGATCGCCCGTCTGACCGAGTCATAGCATGTCTTGCTGACATGACCGAGACCTGTTCCTTCGAGGACTATCCCGCGATATTTCCTCTCCTTGTACCAATCGATGACCTCGGGATTGAAGTTTGAATAGAACTTCAGGAGAGCGACCTTCTCCTCGAAATCCGCCATCACCTCAGGATTCCTTGTCTTGTCTCGTGGCTGGAAGAATTCGGTGAAAAGCTCAACCCCCATGTCTCGCAGGTTGACTCGTCCCATGGGCTTTGAGTCTATTGTCTTGAAGGCGTCTCTTCTGCTGGTGTGACACTTTCGGACTCTTGTTCCGCGGTGGATGGTGACGTATTCGTCTGAACCTCCTTCATGCATCGCGACGACAACCTCTGCGAACGGTGCCTTCGCAGCTACCGTTGTTGCGGCGATCAGGTTAGGTGCAGCGTCGGAACTTGGCCGGTCGGATGATCGTTGAGACCCAACGAGGACCACGGGAAAAGGAAGATTTCGGAGGGCGAAGCTCAAGGCGGCCGCAGTGTATCCCAGCGTGTCTGTTCCGTGCGAGAGAACGACGCCTTCAGCGCCGCTCTTCATCTCTTTCAGAACCGTGGCTGCCATTTCTCTCCAGTGTCTTGGACCGATGTTCTCGCTGAACTCGCTGAAGAGAACTGAAGCATTGATTCTGGCTATGTTTGAGATCTCTGGGACGAAGCAGTGGAGATCTTCGGCTGTGAGGGCGGGTTGGACTGCGCCTGTTCTGTAGTCCACTCTGCTCGCGATTGTTCCGCCTGTACTGACAACAGATACTCTTGGAAGCTTAGGGTCTTCTTTAGGAGGTGGAGGAGGAATGAACTCGGGTTTTCCTCCCTTACTCAGGAATTCGATCACAACGCCGTCGGTCAGTTCGACTCCAATGTTGTAACCGTTCCTCAGCTTGATGATGATGTGACTGTCATCTGCGTATTCGGACCGAGGAAAGAGGGTGCCCTCGCACGTTTGGCCGCCTTTGACGATTTTGATGTTGTCTCCGACGGATACGCCTGCACGTCGAAGCGTCTCCGCTGCCTTCCCTCTGTATCCTGAAAGAGCCGTCGCCAACACGTCCACCTATGACTAATGGTAGCAATGAGAGCTTGCTTAACTATTGCGCCGCAAATGCAGAGGCGGCATACTCTCAGTGAATCTTAAAGGGCCTTTGAGACGTACGGGCCGTCGGAATCATATCCTAAGCGAGAGTAGTACTGTCTTGTGCCTAGGGCGCTAGTGACGAGAATCTTCTTCCTGCCCTCTCTGCGGGCCAATGACTCAGCTTCGTTCAGCAGGATTCGACCGTACCCCCTATGCTGCCAAGCGTCCCCGGCCTTGGCGCCGACCGGAACCATTGGGCCGCAAACTCTCAGTTCTCTGACGATGGACGCGTCTCTGCCAGCGACCTCCGGCCTCTTTGCCGAGCAGGAAGGAATCCTCAAACGCACATATCCGACGAGAATGTCTTGCTCTGGGTCCTCGGCAGAGATGAAGAACTCTTGGCCTTCGGAAGCCTCGTAGCTCTGGCAGAGGATCCTAACTCGGTCCGGAGTGGTTTGGACGTGATCCCTCAGCCATCTATGTCCCGCCTCACGGCATCTGACGCAGCGGCACCTGAAAGCTCGCTCCTTCATCTTCTCTCGCACAAGTTCCCGGAGATCGCTTCGCGTGACTCCATCCTCGATGAGGTTTGCAGGGATATCGCGTTGAACCCGCATGATCCTCACCCAAGGAGGAACACGGCACTTTAGTTCGACTATGAGTTCTGCCGCCTCCTCAGACGAATACGGCCTGTACTTTCCTTCAAGCCACCAGTAGTAGAGCTTCGTGCCTTTCAGGACGAGACAAGGGTAGAGCTTCAGCATGTCAGGCTTGAAACGTTCGTCCGAGAAGACTTTGCTGAAGCCTTCAAGATCCTTTTCCGGGTTTGAACCCGGAAGGCCGGGCATGAGGTGATAGACGACCTTCAGCCCAGAGTCTTTCGTGATCCTTGTGGCCTCAACAACATCGGCGACCGTGTGCCCCCGGTTGACCGTGGCGTAGATGTCATCGTAGACGTTCTGGACTCCGAGCTCAACCCTTGTGACGCCCATCGCCAGCATCTGATCCACATGCTTCTGCCCTGCCCAGTCAGGCCGCGTCTCCACTGTGATGCCCACGTTCCTGACCGTGGCGCCTTCAGCCAGACGCTTGGCCTCCTCAAGATCAAGGGCGACCTGTCCATTGGTTGCATCCAAGCAGCGCTTGACGAAGGACTCTTGGACGCCAAGCGGCAGTGAAGGAAAGGTTCCGCCCATGATGATCAGTTCGACCTTGCTTACCTTGTGGCCGATCGCCAGAAGCTGCTCAATTCTACCCTTCACCTGCAAGTACGGATCATAACCCGCCTGAGCCCCGCGCATCGAGGCAGGCTCCTTACCAGTGTAGCTTTGGGGAACGCCGTGGTCAGGGCCTCCGGGGCAGTAGAGGCAGGGCGCGCCTTCGTGGGGGCACCGTGCCGGCGGCGTCATCACCGCAACCACCACAACCCCACTGATGCTCCGTACCGATTTCCTAGTCAACACTTCACGAAGATGCATCTCGCCGGGAAGAAGGCAAGCAATAATCTCAGAGTTGCGAGGAACCCTGTCCGCATTGAACTCCCTGCAAACCTCTATCTTAACGCGTTCAAGATCGGCCCTCGTCGGACTCCTGATCTCCAAAAGCTTACTGACAATCCTGCGAGATGGTAGATTAGTGGAGGCCAAAGCTAAGTATTCCACGAGTCATCGCGACGCCTATCTGATAACCTTTCCGACAATTCAACACAGCTGAAATGGACTTGTTCTAGAGCCAGTCGGTCATGGCGAAATAGTTCTGGCAGAGCTTGGCCCTTAGATCTGAAGCTCTATCCAAGAGGAGGCATCTTTATTGGGTAGAATCAGGTTGCTGCAGTCGTCTAATGGAGTGAAGTCAACCTCAACTTGATTCTTCCAAGCTTCGACTGGAAGCTCGTCGCGGGTTATAAGGTTCCGGGAGAACGTGGCGTCTGTCTCGCCGGGCCTCTGCCTCTCCCTGTTAGTGCGCCCAACATCACACATGCGACAGAAGAGGTTGCAGCGATTGTTCACGACGAGGAATATGGTTGAAGGGAAAGGCGCGTAGTTGAGCTGGCTCCATAGCTTCATCTGCGCCTTTCTAGCAAGAAACATTGCATATCGTGCCGGTCGAGACATCGCTATCGCTTTCACTTACTGCCGCACTGTTCTGCCCTTCCCGTTTCCGCAAGCCCAGAACTCCATTATGCCAATATTTCACCATTATTCCCAAGCTCACATAGCTTCTTGAAACAGCCTGTCTAAATCGCTGACTAGATTTCCCATAGAACTGGTCTGTGCTCTCCCGTTGGCCAACACAAGAGAGGCCGATCTATGGACCCACGATCAATGACGCATCAGTAGAGTGCCTGGGTCGCGAATAAGGCGCCTAACGGATTGAGTCTGGATGCCACTTCTTCTGGATTCGCAGCGCCTCCGCCTCACCCTTCTCCTCCAGCCTCTTGACGATCTCTTCGACTGGTGTGTGTTTGGCTATGGGGCGATCCTCGTTCGCGATCCGCAGCAAGAATTGGGCGAGGACCATGGAAGCCTCCTTGAGGCCTCGGGGATCCACCTTGTCCACGGTGTCGGCTGAGGTGTGGCCGAACCCTCTTCCCAGCGCCGCCGCGATTGCTCCGGTCACGGGGTCTGGTGGGCCTGCGGCGAAGCCCACGGCCGGGACCCCGGCCATGAAGAAGGGCCAGTGGTCGGACGCGGCGCCCATAGGTGTGGGAATCGTCATTGGGTAGTTGATCTCCTTTGATATGGCCTCAAAGTACGGGATGAGATCCGACGGTCCGTAGACCGCGAACCTGTGCTGCAAGGCTCTTCCCGCACCGTCGCAGTTTATCATCAATGTCATCTTCGGAATCTCAGCCTTATGCTGGTCGAGGTAGCAGGTTGAGCCTGTCACGCCAAGTTCTTCGGCGCCGAAGAGCAGGAACCGGATCGTTCTCTTGACCATATCCTTGAATGGCACCATTGCCCGCGCCACATCCATCACCACCACCGCTCCAGATGCGTCGTCAGCCGCTCCCTGCGCAATGTCATGTCCGTCGAAGTGGGCTCCAACAAGAATCAACTCATCAGGATACTTCGAGCCGGAAATCTCTCCCACCACATTGTAGGCGGTCCAGTTCTGCTTCACCTCGTTCTGAACATTCAAGCGCACCCGTACGCCTCCGTGCTTCAGCTGCCTCAGGATCATGGACCCAGTCTCCAAGGAGACTCCGACGCCCGGAATCTCGCCAATCATCCTGTATCCAGGCCTCAACGAGCCAGTCTGTGGCAGTTGGCCGGGTAGATGCTGCATGAAGATGAAGCCTGCGGCGCCGTGCAGGACAGCGTAACCGTACCTAGTCCTTCGATGACCCCAGTTCCCCTCACCTCCGAAAGGCTCTGTGGAGCAAAGCACAAGCTTCCCGCGGACCTGCTCCTTGACCTTCTCGTACTCCTCCTTCTTCCCCGCCCCAACATTCAGGACCTCAGCCTCCATGCCTTCAGGCGGCGTGGAAGGCGACAGCGCCAGAGAGATGCAGGGAAGCGCGCATTGCAAGGGCTCCAACATCTCCATCTCAGCGGTTCTCCGGAACCAACCCCCGTACTTGAAGGGCTCCGCGGCCACGTTCGTCAGCCCGTAAGCCTTCAGCCTGCCAGCCATGAACTCAACAGCCTTCTTCTCACCTTCGGTCCCGGCGAACCTGCTTCCGAACTCGTCGCACATCTTGACTAAGTTCTCGAACTGCTCATTCGACGCCCAGACGTCTCCAACAACGGCCTTCTCGGCCTTTCTCAGCTCCGCATCCAACTCCTCTCACACTTCAACAAGCATCCAGAATCGCGCAGCCTAGGTTCACTCTCAATCATATTTAAGACAAATTCCCCGCTCGATCAAGCGTCAAGGAAGTGTCGTCGCACATTCAGGAATTGCGCGATGAGAAAGGGCTTTTCGCCGAAGTCTCATCAGGAGCGAATGTACTGGTTGCACTAGAAGAAGCTAAGAAACTGGGAAGAGAAAAGAGAGTCGTCACGATCCTGCCGGACAGTGGAGACAGATACCTGACAGAGGAGCACTACGTCACGTAGACCTCAACGGCCTTTCCTGATCGGCGTAGTCTTCCGTGACTCTCTGTTCTGTCTCATAGGCATTATGAGAAGCCTCTTTCCTTGAAGATCCATGACCACTCTGACAGGCGCGGATGATTCCGTGTAGAGAGGAAATGCAGTATCCTCCACCAAATGCTTTGGCAGATACAAGAAATACTTTCCGTCCGTCCTCTTGAATATTCTTCCTTTCGCCTCTGCAACCAATCATTCATCCTCCACGAACCCTGAAGAACGGCCGCCGTTTGTCTCCGAACCATAAAAAGCTATCCATCGAGAAGAAAGGATCATAGTTCCGAATGACACCACGTAGGGAGAACACCAAGCATCTCCGACTTGTAAGCTGAGTCTCTTCAGCAACACTGAAAAACGTTTGCCATACGAGTCATGCTTCAGGAATGAAGGCGCAACAGAAACGGCTTCACACACCTTCCGGTTGTTCCCACTTCTCGCCGTAGTCGTGGCAGAACTCTGAACCGACTTCGACCACTACGCCATGTGAGGAGCACAATTGCTCCGACGACCGACGTTAAGAAGACGGTGCGTCCGAAGACTTCCTCATCTTCAAAACGACGACTGCTACGACGATCACAGCTGCAACTGCAACCAACGCCAGCATCGTCTGCACGTTCAGAAACGGAGACGGCTTCTCTATCGAGAACGTGATCACCTTCTCGTAGGTACTAGAGTAGGTCCTAGAATAGGTTTCAGTGAACCTCTGTCCTCTGCAATATTCCACGGTTCGGCATCGTTCTTCGATATGATCTGCCGATACGTGCTCCGTGAACTGGGGTTGATGAGAAGTGCCTATTTAGACAAACGCCTGACTCAGAGGCATAATACTCGGATGGTGGATTCGCAAAAGTGACTTTAGGTCGGAGGAAAGGACCAATATCGTAATCGGCATTTTGGACCTGCTTAGACAAAGAATCCGCTATGCAAGATGCAGCAAACGAAATCTGGAGAGTTCTAAGGGTAACAGACGAGGGAGGCTTGAGAGTCCGGGTCCTTTCCTATTTCGTTCATGGTTACTTGGACGGCGTCGAGGACTTGCAGCCCTTTCTTGAAGAGGTTCCTCGCCAGCGAGGCTATGGCTTTGTCGTTGTGGTCCAGTGTGACGCTGTTAGTCCATCCCACGACTCGTGATGCGCCTCTGGCGGTCAAGGCCTTCGCTAGGTCTTTGTTGACCATGGACTCGCATCCTGCAACGACTATGAGTGTGCCTGGAAAGGTTCCTTCCATTGATGCGGCCACGAAGTCCGGTCCGACTCCGAAGAAGGTTCCGGCATCGATCTTGACGGCGCGCACTCGCCCCATCGTCTGCTCGTAAGGATAGCTCAAGGAACTGTATGGTTCACCTGTCAAAAGGACGACCGGGGCTCCGGAGGCTGTGCGACCTTGACCCAAGTCGACGGTTGAGGTGGAATGAACGCGGAGAATGATCACATCATACTCTCTTGAAGGAAGCTTGCGGTACAAGTCAACTGTGACCTGAACCCCTGAGAAGACTTCAACTCTATATCCCGCACCGACAAGACAGTCGCGTACCTCCTCAATCAGCTTCTGATTGATGTTGTAGGCTGCGACTTGGTCAAGTATCGCTGCAGTCTTTTGGCGTGTGCGCATCGTGAATGCTGGTTCTGAGGTTTGGGCGACGGTTCTGGTCCAAGCGGATTCAAACTGCTGCCTGGGCTCGGAGTAGAAAGTCACGGCTACGACAGCGATGGGCACTGAAACAATGAGAAGGTATCCGAACCACCGGAATAGGGTCTGTGCCTTGAAGGTCTTCTTTCTTGTTCTTGGCTTCCGGGGCAAGGCGATCGGATCCTACTCTGTAGGCCATTTCTAGAGTTCGTGACCTTAATAGATTCACCTGCGTGGATCACAAGGACTAGCTACATCGCAAGTGGTATATCTTTGTTGGATATCGGGTGCGAACACCTGAACAATCACATATATATTCTCAGACGGCGAAGTCTTAGGTCGTGTTGCGCTGATCGGTGGATGTGTGAAACTTGGTGATTGGACGTTTCGGTCATCGTAGGGCAATGGAAGTCGACGCTCTGAGAGTAAGCCCTGGTCCGACCCGAAGTGGAGTGGAGACAACAAGAGTTGGAGGAGTAATACTTCAGTCAGGCGTTGGAGGAGTCATCACTCTGTTCGTGCTTCTCCTGATTCTTCTCTTTGCCCATGTGGTCTACGGGAAGCGTAGCACGATTCTGAAACTAGTCTTCCCGATGTTCTCCCGGTTGATGCGCTAGGCCGTTTGGGTTTTGCAGTTCGGGTGGGGCCCTAAGGGGTTTCCGTCAGCCAGATAAGGAAGAAGTCTGCAGAAGAAGTCCTTGCATTTTGCCAGATTCTTGCATTTGCCGCATTCAATTAAGTCGCTTGTTTTGACTCCTCCTCGGAAGAACAGCCATTTCGGTGAGAACCAGACATCCAGTATTGTGTCATTATTTATGTTTCCCATGATCCATTTTGGATCGGAGATGACGAGGTTGCACGGATAGATCGAACCATCGCTGTCTACTGTCAGTCTAGCCTTTCCGGCCTGACATGAGACGTAGCCTCTTTTTGCCTCTTGAGCAGACTCTTTGAGGGGATCGCAGTGAAGAAAGGTGTCTAAAGCGACGTCTATCTTTCTTCCGTATCTGACCTTTGCCATCATCAAGTCAAGCATCGCTTCCTGATATTCCTCGTTGCTTGGAATCCATTCCATGTGATTCCTCATTCTGCCCGCAGCCTTCAAGTCGAGGAAAGCGATTCTCGAAGCCCCACACTTCACCGCCAAGTCTATGATGTTTCTGAATCTGCGCAGATTTCTTCTGTGTAGACAGCAGTTTATTCCATACTGAATCTTGCTGTCTTGCAGGAGCCTTAGGGCTTCGATTGTTCTACTGAAGGATCCTTTCACTCCTCTGAAAAGATCGTGGCCCTCTGCTTCCGAATCGTCGAGCGAGACCGTGGGTGTGGTGTCCGATTCCTGAAGAAGACGTATTGTCCTACTGTCAAGCACCGTGCCATTCGTCAATATGACCCTGCGGAACCTCTTCTCTCTCAGAAGTGCGAGGATCTCCTCTATTCTCGGATGGAGAAATGGCTCGCCTCCGTTGATCCTGACCTCAAAGACTCCAGACTTCTCAAGCTGGTCAAAGGTCGAGCGAAGCTGCTCCATGGAAAGGTCGCTTGGGTTCGCCATTTCGCTGTCTGAGAAACAGTGGACGCAATTTAGGTTGCATCGACTTGTGATGAAGACATCAACCGAGGTAGGGGCTGACAGAAAAGGAAGAGGAAAATTCTCGTAGAGTGTTGGGCTCACATCAACTCTCTCAGCGGTCCGGATTCCCGATGGCGCGACATTTTTCTGAACGTATCCCAGCCGCAGCATTCGCTTCAGGAACTTCTGGCATTGGTCGCGTTTCACTTCAGCTTCCTTGGAGATTTCGTCAATTGCTGCGGATCTGCTTGAGATGTACTTCAGCGCCGCGAACTCCTCTTTTGTCAGAAACTCGGTACTGACCTGTCGATAGTCGTAAGCAGCGTAGGTGTTGTAGTATTGAGGTTCAGACCTGAGCACAATGTTCGAACTCACGGAGAATCTTTCTGACAATTTCCGCTCACTAGTCAGCTGCAAATACACCTTCTCCAATCCATCTGCTATACTATATGCGTTCCTCAAACCGGCCGTTGAAAGCTAAGATATAGACGGTTGGTTATGTGTGATGTTTTTGGATCGGAAAAGAGCCGAGGAGAAGATGGACAAGTATGGCGTGAAGGCTCTGGTTACATTCTCACCTGCAAACGTCTTCTACACAAGCGACCTCTGTCCCTATGAAAAATGCTTCATTCCCT
>Ga0315282_10003297_pt1 | contig 29018 bp, 26 predicted proteins | sample YL17G07_20_MG_FD_203693 | JGI IMG/M metagenome (GOLD analysis project Ga0315282, IMG submission 203693) | Sediment microbial communities from Yellowstone Lake, YNP, Wyoming, USA - YL17G07_20 | ecosystem: Environmental > Aquatic > Freshwater > Lake > Sediment | place: USA: Wyoming | collected... | reverse complement strand
GGCCGCCGGTTCACCGTCCTCGAACTGGGGAAGGCGTCCGGCCGGGGCTTCTTCCGCAGGGGGCCCAAGGTCAAGAACTCCGACATCGTCATCTTCAGCCGCCAGCTGGCCACCATGCAGGCGGCGGGCCTTCCCCTCGTGCAAGCCATCGGCATCATCGCGGAGCAGGCGACCAGCAAGGGATTGAAGACGGTTCTGACCCAGGTAAGGGAGGACGTATCCAGCGGCGGGAACTTCTCCGAGGCGCTGGCCAAGCACCCCTCCGCCTTCACCTCGCTGTATGTGAACATGGTAAAGGCAGGGGAGACGGGCGGAAACCTCGACGTCATCCTCGAGCGGCTCTCGACCTACCTGGAAAAGGCCCAGGCCCTCAAGTCGAAGATAGTCGGCGCCATGATGTACCCAGCCGTCATCATCTGCGTCATGATGGGCGTCCTGGTGTTCCTGATGGTCGCGGTGGTCCCCACCTTCAAGGACGTGTTCAAGTCGTTCAACGCCGAGCTTCCCATCTTCACCCGGATACTGATAAACATTAGCGATACCCTCCAAACCAAATACATACAGTTAATCGGGGCGGTTGGCGGGTGCATCGCCGGATTCACGGCGCTCAAGCGGACCGAATACGGGTCGAAACTCATCGACACCGTTTCGCTGAAGCTCCCCGTTTTCGGCAGCCTGCTTCGCCGCATGGCGGTGGCGCGCTTCTCGCGGACGCTGGGTACCCTCCAGCGAAGCGGCGTGCCCATCCTCGATGGCATGGATATCGTGGCCAAGACCGCTGGAAACAAGGTTATTGAGAACGCCATTTTCAAGGCCCGGGCGAGCATCAGGGAAGGTGAGGGAATTTCGGGGCCCCTGCGCGCCGTCGGGGTATTCCCGCCCATGGTCATCCAGATGGTAAACGCGGGCGAGGAAACCGGCAAGCTGGACGAGATGCTGGTCCGCATCGCGGACTTCTATGACCAGGAGGTCGATACCGCCGTGGAGAGCATGATGAAACTCATCGAGCCCCTGACCATGGTCGTGCTGGGAGTGACGGTGGCACTCATAGTGCTCGGAATGTACCTGCCGATGTTCCAGATGGGCCAGATGGCCGGGAACTCGTGACGGCCGCAATCGTCATCCTGGCCGCCCTCTTGGGGCTGGCGCTCGGGAGCTTCCTGAACGTGGTGATATCGCGCCTGCCGCGGGGAGGGTCAATCCTGTGGCCGCCCTCGCATTGCCCGGCCTGCAACCGGCGGCTCGAATGGTGGGAAAACGTCCCGGTGGCCAGCTATCTCGCGCTCCGGGGAAAGTGCCGGACCTGCGGTGCGCCGATTGGCGTGCGGCACCTGATTGTGGAGGCCGCCGCTGGAGCGGTGGCGGCGCTCGCGGCGGGGCTGGCTTTGGGTGGAGGCGCGCGTGGCTAACCTGACGGGGCTGGACCTTGGTTCCCGGGCCATCAAGGCGATTGTCCTCAGCAGAATGAAGACGGGATACTCGCTGGCCTCGGCGGCGTACGAGGAGATACCGTTCCCCGACGAGGAGATTCCCCGCGACCAGCTCATGAATGATGCGCTCATCAAGTTCGTCAAGGGGGGCGGGGTCAAGACCAAGGACGTCGTGGTGGCGCTTTCGGGCGAGTTCGTGAACATCCGGCCGGCCGAGATTCCGAAGATGCCGCCGGAGGAGCTTCGGAACGTGCTCAACTACGATATTGAGAGCTATATCCCGGTGAATCGCGAGGAGTCCGTGGTGGATTTCCAGATCCTGGGCGATTCCAAGGGCGACGCGTCGAAGATGAACGTCCTGATAGTCGCCGGGCGGCTCGAAAATGCCGAGCTCCTCTACAAGCTGACCACGCAGGCCAAGCTTAACTGCTCCGCCGTTGACATCGACGAGCTGGCGCTTGCCAACATGTTCGAGGTCAACTATGCGTGGGAGGAGGACTACAAGAAAACCATCTGCCTCTTGAATATCGGCAACCGGATGACCTCCCTGCTCATCTTCGACGAAGGGATGCTCCGGTTCGTCCGTCCCATCACGATCGCGGGGGAGGCCTTCACCAAGGACATCCAGCGCGAATTCCAGATGAAGGCGGAGCAGGCCGAGGATGTAAAGCGCGAACAGGGGAAGATAGTCATAGAGGACTCCAGCAGTTTCTCGCTGACCATGTTCGACCGCGAAGACCGGAGCCTGCGCATATACGAGACCATCAGCGGGAGCCTGAACAAGCTCCTTGCCGAGATAAAGCGCTGCTTCGACTACTACGACACCCAGTACAAGGGAAAGAGCGTGGAACGCATACTGATCTGCGGCGGGGGGGTGAGGCTTAAGCAGTTGGACCGGTTCCTGGCCGACAAGCTCAGCGTGCCCGTCGACCTGGCGGACCCCTTCCGCCAGATACACGTGCCGGGAAAGGGCCCGGTCGCCCAGCTGGTGGAGGCGAACTCGGCCTCCTTCGGGGTAAGCGTGGGGCTGGCCCTCCGGAAGTTCGGGTAGGCCGCCATGGCGCTGCTCACCATCAACCTCATCCCTCCCCGGGTGCGCGCGGAGCGCGCCAAGCGGATGTTTATCGTGGTCGCCGTCGCCGTCGGGCTCGGCCTTCTGGCCATTCCGCTTGCCGTCCTCTATTTCAAGTGGATGTCCGTCAGCCTGCTCAAGGGGAAGTACCGGGCGCTGGAGGCGGAATCCAAGAACTACGCGGGAATCATCGAAAAAGTCGTGGAACTCGAGAACAAGGAAACCGCCCTGGTAAAGAAGCTGGACGCCATTGACGGGCTGGTCAGCCGCCAGTGGATTTGGATAAAGCTTCTCGAGACTATCAGCCAGTGCCAGTCGCAGGTCGGTGATATCTGGTTCACCTCCCTGAAGAGCAAGACCCTGGCCGGGGCGGACGCCGGCAAGACGGAACTGACGCTGGAGGGCAACGCCTTTTCCATCGCGGCCGTTGTCGATTTCCAGAACATGGTGTTGAAGAGCGGGCTGGGGGTGGAATTCACCAAGACGAACATGCAATCGGCGCAGGTCGGGACGGGGAACCAGACCGCGGTCAAGTTCATGACCGTCCTGAAGTTCAAGGCGTAATCCCATGACCAGTACGGAGATTATCAACAAGATCAAGAACCTGAAGCTCACCAAGGAGCAGCAGCAATATGTCGTGGGCGGAGTCCTGGGGGTGGCGGGGGCGATCTATGGTTACTGGAACTACCTCTTGAAGCCGATGTCCATCGACCAGTTGCACTGGCAGAAGGAAGTGCAGGACAAGGAGGACAACCTGAAGAAGGCCCGTGACTTCAAGAAGAACTGGTCTGATTTCGAGGCCCGCCTGGCGCGAGTCCAGGCCGGCGAGCAGTTCGTCGCGCGGCGCATCGTTCCAAGCGGTTCGACCGACATAATGGTCCAGCTTGCCAAGCTGACGCTGGAGAGTGGGGTGGTGCTGTCCAGCTACAAGCCGGAAGACCAGACTGGCGCAGTCATGGTGGGGGAGGGCATATTCAAGAATTCCGCGGCCATTGAGTTGAGGTGCAATTTCCACCAGCTGGGGGGATTCCTGTCGCGCATCTCGGGCGAGGAAACCATCTACAACGTGGAAGACGTCCAGATAGAGGCGATCGATATTGCCTCCGACCGCAATTCCATGACGATAAAGACGATGATGAAGCTGCTTACCTACACCGCCGGTTTGACGTCCGGAGGAACCAAGTGAGGGCACGCACGATGCTCGCCACTTGCTGCCTTCTCCTTGCGGTTCCCGTGCTGGCCGCGGCGCCGGATACCGGGGCCCCCTCCACGGACAGCTCCGTGAAAATCAAGAAGTACCGTTTCGAGATACGGCCCATCGACTACAAGGGGAAGCTGGGCGCTGACCCGTTCATGCCCGGCGTGCCCCTGAGAGCGGAAGCGGCCGGGAAGACCTGGAAGGTCCGAATCTCCACCCTCAAGCTTTCCTCTGTTATCATGGGTAAGCAGAAGGTGGCCGTGTTCAAGGAATCCATCGGCCCCATTTATTCATATATCCTCGTCAACGGGATTCTGGTTGGGCCCGATCACAAGCCAATCCCGGGCATCGAGGGGTCCATCGAACCGATGGCGAAAAAAGGTGAGTATCGCGTAATATTAAGACAGGGCGTGGATTCCGTGGTTCACACCCTGCTTGACGAGGATGCCAAGTACCGGAAAGCCAGCGAGCCGTCCGGTGCGGCATCCTCCGGCACGGATAGAACCGGAATCTCGGTCGGAGGAAGCGAATGAACCTGAACAGGAAATGGAGCCTTGGTTTTCTGCTGTCGCTGGCGGCGCTGGCGGTCGCTACGGTGCCCGGACGCCCGGCGGCCGCCGAGGCGGACCTTGCGATTGACGAGGGCGAGGCCGCGCCAGCCGCAAAGGCGGGTGGAGCACCAAGTTCAGGGCAGGCCGCCGGAAAGGCGGCGAGTGCGGCCCCCGCCAAGGCAGCCCCGAAGGCGGCTGCGCGGAGCAGCTCAATCATAAAGAGCGTCAAGGTTGTTCCGGCCGGTGACCGCGTCGAGGTCCGGATTACCGGGAGCGGCAAGCTTGTCCCCACCATATCGAAGGACGACGCGGACAAGAAGCTGATCCTTGACTTTGCCGGAACCCGTTACGCCGTGAAGGGGAAAATAATACTGGGAGCCCCGGGAGTCGGCGACGTCAAGGCGGTCCGCGGCGCGCAAAACAAGCCCGGCCTGGCCCGCGTCGTCGTGGAACTGAGCAAGCCCGTGCCGTATACGCAGTCAGCGAAGACAGGTTCGTTCGCAATCGTGTTTGCCACGGAGGCGGTTGTCGGACCGGACGAGACGGTATTCCTGGCGGCTTCCGCCACTCCCATGAAGGGTGCGGCATCGGCGCCTCCCGCAAAGCAGGCCCCGGCCGTTACGGCCTCCGCGCCCGAACTCGCAGTTCCGCCCGCCGGTGAGGCCGGTGTGCGGTCGAGGCTCCTGCATGCAATGGTCACCGACCTGCCGGACCGGGTCCGGCTGGTGGCTACCTCCGACGGAGTGGTCAGGTACAAGATTGCCAGCCAGGACAACGGCCGCGAGCTGGTCCTTTCCCTGTATGACATGGACCTCAAATGGAGCCCGCCCAGGCTGGATTTCAAGGACGGCCCCATCGTCCAGGTGAGGGCTGACCAGGTGCGCCAGCCGCTAAGCGTGAAGATGGGCATAAAACTCCGGCAGGCCCTGCCCTATCACGTGCGCCGCGACCAGAACCAGGTTGTTGTCGAGGTCGAAAAACCGGCCGAAGCGGCGGGCAAGGGAGCCGCTGGTCCGACCCGGGGAGACCTCGAGCACAAGGTCACGCTGAACGTCCAGAACGAGGATTTGACCTCGCTGGTAAAGGGGCTGGCCTTCGAGGCCGGGTTCGAGAACGTCGTCATCAACTCGAAGTCAATGGCTAACGTGGGCACTGTCACCATAAGCCTCCGCGAGGTTCCGTTTGCCAAGGCGCTCAACCTCATCCTGGCGCCGAACGAGCTCGTATGGAAGGTGGAGCGCAACGTCCTCAAGGTGGGGAAGGCGGAGGCATTCGACCTCGAACTGGCCAACATGGCGCTGTCGGGCGGCGGCGGTTCCGACGAGGGCGACGAGGAGGGAGGCATTGTCACCCGGGTGTTCCACCTGCGTTTCATCAGCGTGTTCGAGTTGTCGTCGGTGGGCTCCAACCAGCCGCCCCCCGCCGGTCAGCAGGCGATCGGCAATGCGGGCACCGCCCAGACCATGGCCATGGGGTCGTTCGTGGCCAACGCGGCGAATTCCGAGGTGGCCAACATAATCAAGGACATCCTGGTGGACAAGAAAAACGGCAAGGTGGTCATCGACAGCCGGACCAACAGCCTCGTGGTCACCGATGCGTCCTCCAACATGCGCAAGATAGAGCGCATCATCAGGGAGCTGGACGTTCCGCTTCCGCAGGTGATGATCGAGGCGCGGCTGGTCCAGGTCCGGGTCACCAAGACCCGGAATCTGGGGGTGGAGTGGGCGGCGGAGAAGGCCCAGCCGGCGAACCCCACGGTTACGGGGGAATTCGCCAACCTGCCGCCAATCAACGCCTGGCTCCGCACCGGCTTGCTGGGACCGGGATTCAACCTGGACCTCACCCTGGGGGCGCTGGAGACAACCGGCGACGCCAAAGTCCTTTTGAATCCGCGCATAGCCACCATCCATGACCGCGCCGCGACCATCCTCGCGTTCGACGCGGTCCCGTACCGCACGTCGACCTACGTCAGCAACCAGGGGGTAGGGACATGGACGGACACCATACAAAAATACGTCATTCCCGTTTCGCTGTTCGTACGGCCGCACGTTAATCCCAATGACACCATAAACCTCGAGGTGCAGATAAACTCGGCGGCCGTGACCGGACAGGCGATGGCGGTCGGGTATTTCCCGCCGACCACCGAACAGACCGCGGTTACCCAGCTCATCGTGCGCAACGGGGAGACGGCCGTCATAGGCGGGCTCATGCGGGACAACGTTTCCAAGAACGTGGAAAAGGTCCCGCTTCTGGGCGACCTTCCCTGGTTCCTGGGCGGGGGGTTGTTCCGGCGCGAGACCACCCAAGTGGAAAAGGTCGAACTCATCCTCTTCCTGACGCCCCATACGGTCAAGGATATCTGACCGGAGGGGCCGGGACCCGTATAGGAATGCTTCGATACCTGACCGCGGGTGAGTCCCACGGTGAAATGCTTGTCGCGGTCGTCGACGGTTTACCCGCAGGATTGCCCCTGGTTTCCTCGCTACTGAACCGCGACCTCGCCAGGCGGCAGGCTGGGCACGGCCGCGGCGGCCGGATGGGGATAGAGCGCGATGCCGTTCGCATCGTGTCCGGGGTCCGTGGCGGCATCACCCTGGGAAGCCCTCTCGCCCTCCTGATTGAGAACCGCGACTGGGTCAACTGGGTTTCCCGGATGGCGGTGGAGGGCCCCGTGGAAGGCCCTCCGCTCACCGCTCCGCGCCCGGGCCACGCCGACCTTCCGGGCGCCCTTAAATACGGGCACAAGGATGTCCGGAACGTCCTCGAAAGGGCCAGTGCGCGCGAGACTGCCGCCAGGGTCGCCGTGGGTGCGGTGGCGAAATCCCTCCTGGCGCGCTTTGGGGTGCGCGTGCTCGGCCATGTGCTGGCTATTGGCCCGGTGGAAGCCCGGCGGATTCCGCCATCGTGGAAGGACCTGGAGAGGAAGGCGGAGGCCTCCCCGGTCCGCTGCGCCGATACGGCGGCTTCCCGCGCCATGGTGCGCGCCATAGACCGCGCGCTGGCCGGCCGCGATACGGTGGGCGGATGGATTGAGGTGCGGGCCGAGGGCCTGCCCCCCGGGCTGGGGAGTTATGTCCAGGCGGACCGCCGGCTGGACGGACGGCTGGCCGCCGTGCTGGCCAGCATTCCCGCGGTCAAGGGCGTCGCCATCGGGGACGCCTTTGCCACGTCCCGGCTTCCCGGGTCCCGGGCGCACGACGAGATTTTCCATGACGCCCGGAGGGGATGGTTCCGCCGGACCAACCGGGCTGGCGGCCTGGAGGGCGGGATGACCAACGGGGAGCCGGTCATCCTGAGGTGCGCCGTGAAACCGGTTTCGACGCTGATGCGGCCGCTGCGAACGGCGGACCTCCTGACCGGCCGTCCGGTGCGGGCGCACCAGGAGCGGAGCGATGTGTGCATGGTCCCGGCAGCGGCGGTGGTGGCGGAGGCGGCGACGGCAATCGAGCTGGTCAGGGCCCTTCAGGAGAAGTTCGGGGGCGATTCCGTGGCGGAAATGCGGGGGAACTGGAAGGGCTACCTCCGGTCCCTCCGGTAGGCCTTCCGGCCCGGGAGGGGAAAAGCATGGCGGTGCGGGCAACCAACATTATCCTGACCGGATTCATGGGGAGCGGGAAAACCGTGGTGGGCCGTGCGCTGGCGCGCAAGCTCGGCTGGCGTTTCGTCGACCTTGACCGCCTGGTCGCGAACAAGGCGGGCAAAAGCGTCCGGCGGATATTCCAGGAGAAGGGTGAAGCGGCCTTCCGCAAAATGGAGCGCCAGGCAATCCGAGGCCTGGCGTCGTTCAATCGGCATGTGGTGGCCACGGGCGGGGGCGCCCCGGTATTCCCGGGGAACCGGAGGCTGTTCAGGAAGGCCGGAATCGTGGTTTACCTCAGCGCACCCGCCGTGGTGCTGGCCCGCCGGCTTGCCCGCGTAACCGACAGGCCGTTGCTCGCTTCCGCCCGCGGTCATCCCGCGGCGCTCCGCGCCCTCATCGGTAGAATGCTGCGGAAGCGCGCCGGAGCATATGCCACCGCCGACCTCGCGGTAAACGCGGGCATCGGCAGGCCGCCCGCGGTGGCAAAGCGGGTGATGGCCGGGCTCCGGGGAAGGCTGGCGGGGAAGAGCCGCCCCGGGAGGAAGTAGGAATGGAGGCGTGCGAGTCCTGCGGGGCGGCCCTTTCCGCCGCGGGGCCCTGCGCCCGGTGCGGCCACCCGGCCGTGAGCGCTGCGGCCGCCAAGGCGCTGGCCGAGGCTTCGGACCTTGTCGCGGTGGGCCAGTATGATATCGCGCTTCGCCGGACGCAGGCTGCGGTGAAGGAGGCGCCGGAATCGTGGCTGCCGCGCCTGCGGCTGGCCCAGCTTTACGGCCGGAAAGCGGTGGATGGAGAGCCCGCGCTTCAGCGGCTGGCGGACCGTGAAATGGGCGAGGCCATGCGGTTGGGTCCCCTGGAGAAGGAAGTGCATTTCGTCCGCATCGCGTCCCTCGCCAAAGGCGGCGGCTTCACGGCGCTGCGGGCGGACTACGAGGGAAGGAAGGGGGTGCTTCCCGCGGCGGAGGAGTGCCTGAAAATGATTGACGCGTTGGAATCCGCCGCGGCCTTCGCCCGCGGCCAGGCGAATCCGGTAGATAACCTCAATATCCGTGCCCGGATGTTCCTCATGACCTCCGTGATAACGGGGGTGGGGACGCTGGGCATCCTGGTGGAAATCATGTGGCAGATAAGGAACCGGCCGGAATACGAGATGATGGCCAGCGTTGATTTCTACCTTTGTTCAGGCCTTCTTACGGCTACGGGAATCCTTGCTCTGGAATTCCTGCGGGCGAAAGGAATAATTAAGAAATGACCGTTTTGAGGGTGCGACTCGGAAGCCGTTCCTACCCGGTGCTGGTCGGACGCGAACTGCTCGGCCGTTGCGGCCGGCTCGTCGCCGCGCACTCGGGGGACGGGCGGGCGTTCCTGGTCACTTCGGCGCGTGTGGCAAGGCTGCATGCCAGGGCCGTGGTGTCATCCTGCCGCCGGGCCGGTCTGGCCGTCCGGGTGCTCACGGTTCCCGACGGAGAGCGGGCCAAGACCGTCTCCGTGGCCGAAAGCCTCCTGCGCGCGCTGGCGCGGGCCAGTGCCGGCCGGGATTCGTGCGTGGTCGCGCTGGGCGGCGGCACCATCGGCGACCTTGCCGGGTTCGTGGCATCCGTCTATGCGCGGGGAATCGCCGTCGTCCAGGTCCCGACCACGCTCGTGGCGCAGGTGGACGCGGCCATCGGCGGCAAGACGGGTGTTGACCTTCCGGAGGGGAAGAACCTGGTGGGAACATTCCACCAGCCGGTGGCTGTGGTCGCGGACACCCTGGTCTTGGGCACGCTTCCGCCGCGGCAGCTCCGGGCCGGCCTGGCGGAGGTGGTGAAGTACGGCATGATTGGCTCGCCGGCCCTTTTCACGATGGTGGAGCGGAACGCCGCCGGGCTTCTCCGCGCCGATCCGGCCCTCCTGGAACGGGTGGTGATGCGGTGCGCGAGGATGAAGGCGCATGTCGTGTCGCGCGATGAGCGCGAGGGCGGCCCGCGCGTGATGCTGAACTTCGGGCACACCGCGGGACACGCCATCGAGGCGGCCTCGGGTTTCCGTGTCACGCACGGTGAGGCGGTGGCGATGGGCATGCTTGTGGCCACGCGGCTGTCTTCACGCCGGGGGCTGTGCGCTCCGGGTTTGGTCGGCCGCCTGGCGGCGCTCCTGCGCGCCCTGGGGCTTCCCATAAGCGCGTCCGCCGGACTCTCGCGCGCGCGGGTGCGCGCGGCGCTGGGACGGGACAAGAAGCGGAAGGAATCGGGCCTGCGCTTCATCTTGACACGGGGTATGGGCAATGTTACGGTGAGCGGCGGCGTGCGCGCGGACGAAATCATTGGCGAGATACTGGGCGCGAAGGGAGAATCAAGTTGACTGACGGAGACCTGCTGGATCGCAATATCCAGACATACCAGGAAAAGCTCAGGCAGAATCCCGACAGCCTCCAGTTCGTCCAATTGGCGGATAACTACCGGAAAAAGGGGCAGTTGGACGAGGCCTCCGCGGTTTGCGACGAGGGATTGAAGAAGCACCCGGGCCTCCTGTCCGGGATGCTCATGGCGGGGCGTATTTACATGGCGCGCCGGATGCACGCGGAGGCCGCCGATACGCTCAAGAAGGTCCTCCTCAAGGAGCCCAACAATCTTACCGCCCACGCCCTCCTTTCCCAGGCCCTGACCGCTCTCGGGCGGATTACCGAGGCCATAGCGGAATACCAGAAGATACTGGCGCTCAACCCGGAGGACACCTCCGCGCAGAAGGCCCTGCGTGGTCTCCTGGATCGGATGCGGCACGAGGGGCCGGGCGCCCGGGAGGCGGGTTCCGCCCAGGCCAAGCCGGGCGCGGAACGCGCGGTGGAGGAGCGGAAACCGGCGTCACCCCCATATGAAATACCGGCGTATGCGGCTGCGGATGAATTGGCGGAGCGGGGCCTTTACGACGAGGCCATCGAGGCCTATCAGCACCTCCTGGAGGCCGACCCGGACAATTTCATTGCGCGCCAGAAGCTCCGCGAGCTCTATTCGATGAGGGAGGCCATGGACACCCCGGTTTCGGTTGCCGAACCCGCCTCCGCGGCAAAGGCCGAAACGGTGGAGACCCAGGCGGAGAAGATGACGGACGACGACATCCTCTACCTGCTTGGCCTTATGGCCGATGACCAGAAACCGGGGGCCGCGCCGGCCGAAGCCGCGGCGAAGCCGCCTGCGGGCGCCAAGAAGGAGGCTCCCGCTCCGCCTCCGCCGGAGCCGCCGAAGCCGGAGAAGGCCGTTCAGCCTGCTTCCCCCCGGGAGGAACCGGCCGGCGGGGGGGGGGAGCCCGGCGCCGGATCGGCGCTCCCGGCGAACGTTCGGGCGAAGGTCGGCGAGGCGCTCAACCGGCTGGCCTCCACGGAGGGCATGCAGCAGGCCCTGCTCGTAGCCGGGCGGGAGATACTGCATTCCGGCAACAAGCCTCCTGCCTCGGCCGACAAGCTGGTCACCCTGGTGCGGGTGCTGGCTGACGTGACCCGCCGGGCGGCCTCCGCAATGAAGCAGGGGGAAGCGAAGCAGGTCCTGATGTTTGGTACACAGGGCATGGCCGTGGTTTCGCCGGCCCAGCCGGGAATCCTCGCCGCGGTGGCGGGACCGAGCGTAAAAGTCGGCTTAATAAGGCTTGCCTTGAACGATTGCCTGAAGCGTCTTAGCGAGGTAAAGTAACAATGCGGTATTTCGGCAACCGGAGCCCTGAAAGACCCCTGGAAAAAAAGGAATACTGATGGATTTTAAATCCGTTCTCCGTGAATCTATCAACAATGTGGACGGCGCCATTGGTGCCGGCCTCATCGGCCTTGACGGCATCGTGGTGGACCAGGTGTCCAGCCGCGCTGACTTCGATATGGCGGTTGCCGGCGCCGAATATGCAACCATAATCAAGAGCGCCCGACGGGCCTCCGAGGAATTCGGCATAGGCATAACGAACGAGGTGATGATTTCCACGGAAAAGACCACGATGCTGATGATGACCGTTGCCAAGGAATATTTTGTTGCGCTGGCGATGAACCTGGACGGCAACCTGGGCCGGGGCAGGCTGGAGCTCAAAAAGGCGATTTCCAAGCTGGAGAAAGAACTGTAATACGGTCCCGGTGCCGTGGGACAATACCGGGGAAATGTCCATAAGGTCTGGTCTCGTTTCCGCGGCGGCGTATCTTGCGGTTCTCCTGCTCCATTTGGGGCCGTCGGTCTTCCCGGACAACGCGCTCGCAGGCGGCGACTGGACCTTCCTCATATACCCCTTCCATCGCTTCAGCCTGGACATCTTTCATGCGGAAGGCCGCCTCCCGTTCTGGAACAACCTTATCCTGGGCGGCAATCCCCACCTCGCCTCCATGAACGTCCTCACCCTCTATCCGACGGAACTGCTCACCCTGCCCTTCCGGCTGCCGTCGTCCACCTTCTACGCGCTTGACCTCATCCTGCATTTCCTTGTCGCCGGGCTGGGGTTCAACTGGTGGCTGGCTGGCCGGGGCATGGCCGCGGGGGCGGCTTTCACCGGCGGTTTGTTTTACATGCTCGGAGGCCATGCGCTTTCCCTCGCGGGGGCCGGCCATCCCCATACCGTCCGGTGCCTCGCCTGGCTTCCGTTCCTGTTGGCGTTCCTGGAGCGCGGGGAGAAGGACGGCCGTCCGCGCTGGTTCGTCCTGTCGGGGCTGGCGCTGGGGATGTGCGTCCTTACCGCGGCCATGCAATTCGTTGCCTACGCGGTTCCGGTGGCGGCCTGCTGGATACTGGCGGACCGGGGTGCGGACGTGCGGGGAAAGGCCGCGCGGTTCTCGCTTGTGGCCGTCACGCTGGCTGGAATCGGCGCAATCGTCTGGCTCCCCGGGCTGGAATACTGGGGGAATTCGGCGCGGTTCGCGCCCAGGCCGGGGCTGGCGGGGGAGTGGGCCCTCTCACCCTGGGAACTTGCGACATTCCTGGTGCCCGGGCTGTTCGGCGACGCCCGGGTCTATTTCGGGCCGCATCTGTTCAGGGATTCGACCGACTACGCCGGGCTGGTGCCGCTGGCCCTGGCGGCCGCGGGCGCCTTGTCCGTGTGGCGCGCAAACCTTCGGTTCCTTGTCCTGGCCGCCGCGGCGCTCGTCCTTGCCATGGGACCCGCGACTCCCGTGGGTGCCCTCCTCGCCGGGCTGCCTGTATACGGAGGGTTCCGCAATCCCCTGCGATGGATGACTTTTTTCCACCTGGCCGTGTCATTTTTTGCCGCGAACGGATTCGAGGCGCTCCGGCGCGCGTCCGGTCGGAAGCGCACACGGGTGCTGGCCGCCGTGGTTATGGCGCTGTCCCTCCCGTGCCTCCTTTTGGCGGTCCGTTCCGGGGAAGCCGCGGGCCTTCTTGGACGCGCGCCGTTTGTCCGAAAACACCTCGCGGAAGGACGCGTCGGTATGGACGGGGTGGATTCCGTGCTGCGTTCGGCCGGTTTCCGGGGCGCCGCCGCGGCGGCGGCGTCTTCGATATCGCTCTGGTTTCTGCCAGCGAGCGGCCCCTTTTTCCCGGCCGCCGTCTGGACGGTGACCGTGTTGGATTTGGCGTCTGCGTCCGGCGGGTATTTCCAGCATGTCCCGCTTTTCCAGCAGGAGGGCCCGGATGCGGTCTCCGAATGGCTGGAAGTCCGCAAGGCCCGCGAGCGCCTGCCGTTCCGCGCGGCCACCGACGAGTATTTCGCCCAGCCAAACCGCCGCATGCCTTCAGGGGTGGAGTGGGCGTCCGGCTATCACGGGCTGCCCCTTGGAAGGTATGCCGCCTTTTTTGAGGAGGCGCGTAACTTCCGGGACATGGCGCTGCTCTCGCTGTTGAACGTGCGGTTTGTGGTGTCCACGACGACGATGGAGGACGGGTGGACGCCCGCGGCCAGGCTGGATCTCGGCAACGGAAGGACGGCCCGGGTCATGGAGAATCCGGCCGCCTATCCGCGCGCTTTCCTCGGCCGCGAACTGGTGCCCTGCCCGGACATGGAAGCCGTCCTGGCCGGACTCAGGGCGCCGGGGTGGAACCCCGGGAAGGTGCTGACCGACACCGCCGTTCCGCCGGCCAGCGCACGCGTGCGCCTTTCAACCAGGGGCAGTATTTCGTCCCCGCTGTATGGCCGCGAGGCCATCGAGGCGCAGGTCGGCCTGGACGGCCCGGGATTGCTGGTGTTTTCCGAGAACTGGTATCCGGCGTGGAAAGCCTGGATTGACGGAACCCGCGTCAGGATAATCCGGGCCTACGGGGTCCTGCGGGCGCTGGCGGTGCCGGTGGGGGAGCATGACGTGAGGATGATTTACGACTCGTGGCTGTTTAAAATCGGGATGTGGGTATCGATCCTTGCGGCGGTGACGCTGGCCACGCTGGCGGTGGCGGCGGGGCGGTTGGACGCATGAGCCCGTTCGACTCGCTGCGCGGTCCGCATGAGCGGACGCGCGCAGGAGCGCGAACGCTCAGGGTTGAAGCGGCCGTCATCGCGGCTTCGTTTGTCTGGACGGCCGTCGCCGGGGCGGCCGGGCCGTTGCGCGGCGACCTGGCTTTCCCCCTGGAGGGGTGGGCACTGGTGGCGCAGTGGAGCGTGGGAGCCGGCGCCAGGTCGGTGCGGGAGGGCTGGCTTCGCCGGGAATACAACGACCGGGGATGGGAACAGGCCGTATCAGGTTCCCCCTTGGCCTCGGCGGCCGATGGACTTTGGTTCCGCAATGCGTTCCGGGCGAAATCTTCCGGGTCGAGCGTCATCCACGCGACCTTCCGGGATTTACCCGTGGGTGCACGGGTGTTTCTGAACGGGAAGGTTCTTCCCGGCGTGAGGGAAGGGGGGGAAACCGGGCTTACCGAGGTGTTGCGGGGGAAGACGAACCTGATTGCGGTGTTTTGCCCACCGCATGCCCCCGGTGAAGGGAGGGTTCCCGAGGTGTCAATCGTATATCGGCGGCAGGACGGGAGCATAAAGCGTCCTGCCCCTCTGCGCAAGTGGCGGGTCCGCCGGGAATCGATTGAACGGGAGGTGCAGGAAAACTGGCTCCGGCGCGCTGATGCGTCGGAGTGGAAAATCAGGACACCCCTCGTTCCGCTTGAATGCGACGGCTGGTTTACGGGCGGGCCGGTCTGCGTGAAGGCCATACTCGATGTGCCCTACTATTGGCGGAAACGTCCCATCACCGTCATGTTTCACTCCCTTCCCGGCGAGCCGGACGTCTATCTCAATGGCGTGAAGGTGGCCGGGAAACTCGCGACGCCGTGGAAGTATGACGCGAGCGCAAAGCTCAAGTTCGATGGCCGGGACACCCTTTGCCTCGTCTTTCCGGCCCCGCCGTCCTGTACCAGCGGGACCGATGGCCGATGGGGGATGGTGGCGCTTCACTGGGAAGCGGCGGTCCGCCTGCCGTCTTTCAGGTCCGGTTCACGGGTCCTGGTGGACGCCTCAGGCGGCGCCCGGCAGGAGGGCATGCGGCAGGCCCTGCGCTTCGCCTCGGAACTGCTGGCGATGTCGTCGACCGTGTGGTCGATGGAATGGGTGGAGAAGGCATCCGGAACCGCTTTTGCGGCCGCCCTGGTGGCCTCCTGGCCGACCGGCTCGTTTTCCTCCACGGAAATAAGCGCGGCGGATGCCGCCGCCCAGGGCAGGGTGGAATCGCTGCGGCGGACGGTCAGCGCCCCGCTTTGGCTGGTGACGCCACCCACGGCGGGGAAAAAGGCTTCGCTGGCCGCCAATGAGCGCATGGCCACGTACTGCCGAAAAGCAGGCAAGTGGGCGGAGGCCGCGGGGGTGCGGGTGCTTCCTGTTTTCGACGTTTTCCGTTCGGCCTTGCGGCGCCAGAAGCGCTGGCCAGCCCGGCCGGATTGGTCGGATGGGACGGGATTCCTGACCACCCAGGGGAGCTACCTGGCCGCGCTTGTCCTGCTAGACAACCTGGCGATGCCATGAGAATTGGGCAGGAGCTTCCGGCGGCTTGACCCGGCGGCAGGATTGGTCTATTTTGAAGTTCCTATCCAAGCCGGAGGTTATTGAAAGACGCCGATGAACATTGCGGTGATTTTCCCTGCGCCGCGCCAAACCAGAGGAAAGGCGGCCAGTTTGCTCCTGGCCGCCCTGTTTGCCGTGATGGCCGGATGTTCGGGCTCTCCGGTCGGTAAGCCGGCGCCAGCGTTCGAGCTCAAGGACCGGACCGGGAAGGTTTGCAGGCTGGCCGACCTCGCCGGGCACCCGGCCGTGGTCTACTTCTGGTCCACCTGGGCGCCGCCCAGCAGGCTGGGAATCACCCAAATGACCCGCCTGCAGGCGGCCTATCCACGGAAAGACCTGGCCGTGGTGGCGATTGCAGTCCGCGATGATGGCAGGCAGGTAGCGAGGTTCCTGAAGGACACCCGGGTCAATTTCCCCGTCCTCCTCGGAACCACCACTGTCGAGGATGCCTGGTTCGGGCCTTCCGGGCCGAGACTGCCCACCGTGTTCCTGCTTGATGCGCACGGCAGGATAGCGGCCGTATTTGCGGGTTACCAGCGCAAGGAAGACCTTGCTCCGGCCGTCGAAAAGGTGGTCGCGGAGGCGGGGAAGTGAGCCTTTCTGATATGGACGGGAATGGAGGGGATTTCCCGGGCCGCACCGAGGGGACCGGGGGGGCCGCGATGGAAGTCGACCGGGGGGAGGCGCTGACCGATTTGGTGCGCGAACGTCTCGACTGCATTGCCGGACTGCGCGCGCTTGACCCTGGGCACGAGGATGTCGCCTGGTGGCGCAAGCGCACGCGGATGGTTCTCGAGGCGGCCGTCGCACGCCACCGGGGTTTTCGCGGCGCTCTCAAGGCGTTCGACAGCCTGGGATTCGGGGCGCCCGTCCGGAGAGGCGGCCCCGCCCCGGACGCGGCGGCCTGGCGCGGGGAGCTGAACCGGGCCGGGAACCTGCTGGAGAACCTCCTGTATGACCTCGAGGCGGAATCCCCCGCCTCCAAGCCGACCGGTGGAGACGCTGGAGAGCACGCCCGCCCGCAGGCGGAAGCGGAGCCGGGAGGGCGGGGGAATGACGCAACCGTCCCCGCATCAGACGGTTCCCTGGAAAATGCCGTCGCTGGCGGGGAAGGGCAGGCTGGGACCGGAAAGCCCAGGGGGGGGTTCGCCATTCCGGAGGTTTCGTCGGAGGTGGAGGCGGCTCTGTTCCGGCTTGCCGAGTCGGTGGAGCGGGATCCGGGATTGTCTTCCGAGGAACGGCATGATTTCCGGCTGGATGTCCGGTCCCTGCACAACGAGATGATGAAATGCCACCCCGATGCCGCCCGGGTAATCAATCTCATTGAAACGCTCTCCCGGTTCGAAGTGGACCTCCAGCCCGTCCGCCGCTCGTTTTAACGGAACCCCCAGAGGCTTTCGGCGGCCCCAATTATGGCCTTTTTCCCTTGTGTGGCGTTTTTTTTCGTATCATGTGGCGGCGGCGTGCGTTAATTGTAATAATTGAGTGCTTGCCGGGAAGGGCTTCCAGGAAGGTGGTTTCAATCGCATGACCTTGAATAATGAACCGTAGTTCAGTCCGGGGGAAGGGCAGGGGGGTCCGGAGCGTGGTGATCTTCCTGCCCGTCCACCTGCTGGTCCTTCTGAGCGTCCCTTCCTATGCCGCGAAAATCGGGCTCGACCCCATCATGGGTGACGGAGCGGCCGGCCGGACCATGGCCATTTCCGGGGTAAACTTCGATGCCGGTGTTACCTACACCATTCTGGTCGGAGGATATCCGGTCGGGCCCGCCACGGTGGCTTCCGATGGGTCGGGAGTCATTCCCGCCACGGCGCTTCGGCTTCCTGCGCTTCCCCGCGGTAACCTTGATGTAACACTGTCGGGTGCCTCGTTTACCCGAACCTTCACCGGTGCCTACCGGGTTTGGCCGAACATCTGCCTTTCCCCGGCGCAGGGCGACGGGCGGGCCGGGCAGGACTGGCAATATAACGCGGCCATCCCGGTAGGCGGGTGGGCGGGAATGGTCTTCCTTATCCAGGGAACCGGATTCGCGGCCAACGCGACAATCAACGCGAACTCGATAACCGTAGGCGGAGTGACAACCACCCACCCGGCCATAACCATCACCGCCGACGGAAGTATGCCCTCTTCTACCGTGATGGTGAACAGCACCATGGCTGATGGCGCCAAGGATATCGTCATAGATGACGGGGCTACAAACATTTTCCCGGGCACCTATGCAGTCCACCCCACCATCGGACTCAGTCCCGCCCGCGGGGCCGCCGCCACGGGCACCCAAGTGACCATAACGGGCTGGGGATTCGCCGACGGGGTAATTCCGGCCTCGCCCGCAAACAACGTCACGATAGGCGGGCTCATCCTTACCCGTCCGGCGGTGACAATCACGGACGGCTATTTCACCGTCACCGGGACCATTCCCGCGCCAGGGCTTGCGAACAACACCTCGAACCCGGTGGTTATCAACGACGGCACGGCCAACAATTTTCCGGTCGCCTATCACTCCTACACCAATCCGGGGCAGGTCGTGGCGGTCTGGCCGGTGCGGCTTACCGGAATACCGCTTGAGGCGCTCCAGGTTCAGGGGATTTCCGGTCTCACCGGATCGATAGTGGCCGATTCGATGAGGATAAATGAGACCAACAATCAGCGTTCCGTTGTCACCAACCCCACCATCGCGGTGGCGGGAGGGGCTTTCCCGCAGACATGGGTGGTCGTCAACGGAGCGGTTCCTTATGGCGTCAACCGCCTAAGGTTCACCAATCCGCAGGCATTCAATGTCCAGTCCCTGCGGACCGTCCCCGCATTGACGGTCTGCCCCGTTTTGGGGGATGGGGCGGCGGGTTGGACGACGTCGTTGACCGGGTGGGGATTCAATCAGGGTAACGTGAACGCCGACACCATCACGGTCGGCGGTACAGCGACCACACATGTTTTGGATACCGTCGGTAACAACGGCATTATGGGGATGATTCCAGTGACCGTGAACGCCCCGCTTCCCAACGGCCCCCGGAACGTCAGAGTGAATAATCCCGGCGTCGGAAACATTACCTGGACGGGGGCGGTCGTCGAGCGCCGCTGCATCGGCCTCTCATTCATCACGGGCCCCGGCACGGCGGGGGAACGGGTGCTGATAAGCGGTACCGGATTCACCGCCAGTTCGACGATTCCCCAGAACACAATAACATTTGGCGGGACTGCGGCAGCGCACCGAGATGTTTATATCGGGGCCAACGGAACCTTCTCCGCCACCGTGATGGACCTACCCGCGCTGGGAGGTGGCACCTACGATGTGGTCACCCAGGATCCAGTGTCGGAGACATTCCCCTCGGCCTATCGCGTCATCGACCCCTTCGTTGCGGTCAGCAAATACCGCAATCCGGTCCGGGGAACCGTGGGGGATATCGTGACGTTTTCTTTCTCGTTCACCAACACGGATTTTCCGAGGGTGGGTGATCCGCCGGCCGTAGGCTTCGTCCTGTGGGACACCCTGCCTCCACTGACGCAATACGTTGGGGCGTCATCCACGTGCTACCCGGAGGCCAAGGCCGAGTGGTTCGATGGGGTCTGGAACCCGGTTGAACCGGGGATCCCGGCAAACGTAAAGGCCTTGCGCTGGACCCTCTTAAACAAGCTCCCCCCCGCGGCGAGTGGATGGGCCAGGTTCCAGGTGCAGGTGCAATGATGGATAAATTGTCTGCGTTCTTCTTTCCTCCCCTCTCCCCGGAGGGGAGAGGGGAGGGTGAGGGTATTGGAGATACAGGGAAAATCCGCCTCCAATTCCCTTGCTCACTCCTCGCTACCCATGACTCCCTCTGTACCCTGAGCGAGTCCGCGAGTCGAAGGGCCCGCTTCCCTTCGATTCCGCCCTGCCTGCCGCTGTGCGGCAGCAGGCAGGCGCTTCGCGGCGTCGGTCAGGGTCCCGCGGGAGAGGGAGTTTTCAGCCGATTGGACAGGAGAATTATTTATTATTTTGCGGCTTCTTGAATTAGAGGCACCGGGCGGGCAACCGTCCGGGAAAAACGTCCCGGCCTGATCAACCGGGACCAAAAAAGTGAAGGAGGAAAGTAAGATGTTGCGAAACAAGATGTATGCAGTGCTCTTCGGCCTGCTCGCGGTGGCGCTCTTCGGGGCGTCCGTTTCGCGGGCCGAGACGATAATTACGAACACCGGCTACGTGGACTACACCAACGAAGCCGGACTTCAGCAGGCCGCGGCCCAGTCGGCCACGGTCTTCACGAAATACGCGAACCCCGCGCTGGCCGTCCTCAAGACCCGCGACGTCGGCAAGGGTCCCCAGGGAACGGTGGTGACTTACACGATAAAAATCACCTACCCGAGGATAGGGACTTCCTGCGGTGACGACTCGGTCGCGAAGAACATAATCTTCGACGACACGGTGCCGGCAGGCATGACGTTCAATACGGGTACGCTCCGGCGCAATTGGGCCGGCGGCGGATGGACGGTTTTGGCCGACCCGGCCGGGACGCTCATCACGGTTCCCGTGCCCGACATGAACGAGGGTGACGGCGATGCGGCTTGCACAGCGGCCAACGAAAACCTCATAGAGTTCAAGGTAACGGTCGGTCCCTGAGGGGACGGCCCGGAGGGTACTAAGGATGGCGGAGGCCTGAGCTTCCGCGGATAGTCCGCCGGGACAGTTGGACCGGCCTTCGGGCTCCAGATGGCCATTACTGGCTTGACGCGTACCGCGCGTTCGCGCGCGGGGCCGCAGGGATATCCGCATACGGCGGGACCGCCGCTTTGCCGCGGCGACACCGGCCCGTTCGTTCGCGGGCCCAAAGGGCCCGCGCGGCAGGCTGCGCCTGCCGACCGTGGACAGCCTCCGCCCCCTGGCGGAAGGCATCCGCCCGCGCGGGGACCTGACAGGTCCGTTCGACAGGTTATGCCTGTCGAAAGGGGACCGGGTCCGCCCGTGAACTGCGGTCCACCCCGCATCCGGGGGCACCCCTTGCCCCGCGGTGATCCGGCCATGGAAATGGGCAATCGAAAAAGACCCTCACCAGGCCAAGGGATGAGCACGCCCTGGGGAGTCTTGTGCACGGTTTTGTTGGCAGTCCTGCTTGCGGGGAGGTCCCCGGCGTTCGGGTTCGAGATCACGAACACGGCGACGGTGGACTATACAAACGAGTTGGGGATGTCCCCGGCCTCGGTGACTTCTGCAGTCTCCTTCACGGTCACCTCCGGGGCACCCCTGCTCGTGATTTCCAAGTCCGTGAGCGGACCGACGTCCTACTGGGACGGCGACAGCATCGAATTTGCCCTGACCCTGCGCAACGACGGCGACGCCACCGCCTTCAGCGTGACAGTCATTGACAGCCTGCCCTCCCTCCTGGGTTTCGGCGGGTCGGCTACGGTTTCCTCCGGCTCGATGGCGTCCGGCCCGCCTTCGCGCATCGCCTGGAGCGTGGGCGACATTGACGCCGGGATGACGGTGAACGCGCGGTTCACCGTGCGGGCGCTGTCGCCCCCGGCGGCCTTCCTGGCGCAGGTTAACGACGCTGGGGCATGGTCCAGCGAATCGTCCTCGGCCACCTCCTTCACCGTGGATGTGTGGCGGACCGCGCCGGGGGCGCCCCCCGGATTGTCCGCCGTGGCCGGGGATTCCCGGATAACCCTGTCATGGGGGACTCCGGTCACAGGCCGTTATGCGGTCAATGGATATCGGGTATTCCGTTCCTCGGCAGCGGGCGGGGCAAAGGTCCTGGTCGCCTCCGTCAGCGGGTTCTGGTCGACGGGGTGGCAGGATTCCTCCGTGGCGGGTGGCAACACCTATTGCTACGAGGTTCGTGCCGTGGATGCGAACGGCGGAATGAGCGTTCCATCGGCCGAAGCCTGCGCGCCGTTTGGCGTCACGCCCCCCCCCGCGGGTGACGTTCACCTGGTCGTCACGGTCACTGACGCGGCCGGCCGGAAGGTCAAGGTCATACTCGATTCCCGGCGGAGTTCCGCCGTGTTGTCGGTATCCGTAGCCGAAGGGAAGGCCGCGGTCAGCGTGAAAACCGGGGAGGGCATATCGATTGTACTGTCCGACGGAACCAGGCTTTCCTGGGACACCAGGAATGCCGGCGGCGGATTCGTCCCGAACGGCTTCTATACGATAACCGTGACCAGCACGATGCCTGACGGCAGGGTCAAGACCGCCTCGGACACCTTTGCGCTCGTCCGTCCCTACGAAAAGCTCATCCTGTCCGCCGCCCTGGTGCCGAACCCGGCCAGGGAAGGCGTGTGGATGGCCTGGAAGCTGTCGAACCCGCTGGCCGCCGTCAGGCTGAAGATATACAACCTGGCGGGCGAATTGCTGCTCAAGGAGGAGCCAGTAGAGGGCGCGGCCTCGTATCGCTGGAACCTCAGAAACTTGCAGGGAACCCGCGTGGTTGCGGGGCTGTACATCGTGGTCATCGAGGCGAGCGACCCAATAATGGGGCGCGACGACCGCCGGCTCCTGCGGCTGGGTGTGCAGTGATGCTGGCGGTCCGGGCGGGGCATCGGCGGACCGGTCGGCGCCGCGGGCCATCCCTGCGCCTCCCTGCGGGGCCGGCTCAGGGCCGCAGGAGCTGCCCCGGCAGCGGTTGGATGCATTTGGGACGCTGCCACCTTCGGTGGCATGGCCGTTCGGCCTGCAATGCCATCCTCCATCGCTCGCGTTCGCCGTTGAACGCCGGCTGCGGCGTTGCGGCGGCCAAGCCGCCTGCGCGCCTCCGCCGGCCGGCGAACGCGGCGATTACGGAACGGCCGACCCAGCTCCGCCTCTGCCCCGCCCATTCCGCCCATTTTCAGTCCGGCGCGGTCGGCATCGAGAGGCTATCATGGATGCCGTGAAAGCGGTGGCGGTAATTTTTGCATTGGGGGCGCTGTGCGCTCCGGCGGCCCGGGCGTCGTTCGAGAAGGGGGGGCTGCTGGACGAGGGGCCGCGCGCCGCCGCGCTGGCCGGCGCCACAGTTGCGCTTGCGGACGATGTCATTACGGCCAGGGCCTGCCCCGCCGGGCTGGTCCAGTTGCATGCCCCGGCGTTCGCCGGAGCCTGGGGAATGGACGGCGGCTCGGAGCTGACGTCGTTTGTCCTGGGCGCGGCGGGGTCGGTGGAGGGCGCCGGACTTTCGGGGTCCGTGCGGGGGATAGGAGACGGTTCCCTTAACGAGAGGACGGTGGCGCTCGGCGCCGGATTCCCGGTGGCGGAGCTTCATGGAATCTCGTTCGGCACGGCGTTCAAGGTGCTGAGCGCGAACCTGGACGTCGACCAGGCGTCGGGTTTCGGGTTTGACGCAGGAGTGATGGGGCGGCATCCCGTTCCCTGGAACGGCCTGGAGATTTGCTGGGCGGCCTGCATCGAGGACGCCCTGGGCGGCCTTTCGTGGAAGAGCGGGTTCAAAGAGGACTTGCCGCGGCAGGGGCGGCTGGGGCTGGGCGGCCGCCTGCCGGGCGCGACCGCGGTCCTCATGGAGGTCCGCCTGCTCTCCTCCGGGAACGGCCGGGACAGTCTGGTTGGGGTTGGGGGCGAGCAGGGCATAACGGTATACGGGGTTCCCGTTGCGTTCCGGGCCGGGTGGCGGAATGGCAGCGGGCGCTCCGCAGAAGTCACCGGCGGCTTGGGCGCGCAGGTGGGGCCGGTGTCGGTCGACTACGCGGCGGTACAGGAAACAGCGGCGGGCGGGGGCACGGAGCACCTGCTGGCGGCTTCATGGGCGTTCTTTTCGGGCAGCATGGATTCCCTGGCGGACCGGGGGGGCGGGTCGGCGGCGGAATCGCCGGTCGCCGTTCAGCCGAAAAAGGCGACCGTCGAATTGGACAGCCGTTACCAGGCGGTGGACTTCGCCGTGCGCTGTCCGTCCGGGGAGCGCACCACGGGCTGGCTCGTCATTATCACCGGACGGAACGGGGAGGTCGTCTGGGACGTGGAAGGCGAAGGGCGGCCGCCCACCCTCCTGAAATGGAATGGGACGACCACGCAGGGGGAGCTTGCCCCGGCGGGGGAGTATTCGTGCGTGCTCATGATGCGGGGGGGCATGGCGTGGCGGAAGGTGTCACACGAGGCGAGGTTCGTGTTGAAGCGCCGCGGGGAAGCGATGGATCTCGCCTTCCCGGAAACCTCGGGGGGATTCTAGGATGCGTTTCGCCGGGGGAAGGCCGGGCTATCGTCGGCTCGTGGCGCACCTGGGTGCCACCGCGCGGCTATGCGCGGAACTGGCGGGAAGGCAGGGGGGCAGCCGCGGCCGGGCGTCGTTGGCCGGGGGACTGCACGACTGGCTGAAACCACTGCCACCCCGCCGGCTGGCGGCCATCCTCCGCGCCTGCGGCGGGAGACTGGATGCGGAGGACCGGAAGGCTCCGGCGCTCTGGCACGGCCCGGCGGCCGCGGCGCTTGCCCGCTCGCGTACCGGCCTGCGCGACCGTGCCGTCTTGGAGGCGGTGCGCTGGCACACGACCGGGCACCCGCGGCTTGGCGTCCTGGGCCGCGCCCTGTTCGTGGCTGATTTTTGCGAGGAGAACCGCGGATTTCCCGAGGCGGCCGTGGGACGCCGCCTGGCGCGGCGGAGCCTCGGGCTGGCCGTGCGTTATGTCCTCGCGAGCAAACTGGCCTACCTGTACGGGGAGCGGATAGCGCCGCATCCGTCCGCCCTGGCTTTCTGGAAGACCCTGCATCGGGAGGGAGCAAATGGCTGACGAACTGTTCGAGGCTCTTTGGGGACTTCGCGGCGGGCCGGAGTTCGTGGCCCTGCACGCCATTTTCGGCGGTTCGGCCGTTCCATCGGAGGAAATCAGGCAGGTTCTCGGCCTGACCCTTGAGCAGTTCCGCTCGGCGGTGGAGGCGTCCGGAAAACTCGGGATGGTCATTGACGAGGGCGACCGGCTGCGCTTCCAGGAGTTCCCGTCGGATTCGGCCCAGCGCGCACGGCTGGACGACTGCCTGGAATCCCGGCAGGAGGAATTCCGGAACACGGTGAGGACGATGAAAAGCCGCACCCTGCTCCGGTTCCTCGGCACCCCGCCGCAGAACCAGTCGTGACGGAAGTTCCCGCCGACGTGCGGGCGCACCTGCGCGGGCGTATCAGGGAAATAATCAAGGAAGAGGGATGGGGCTCTCCCGGGGAGGGGGAAATCATCCTCGAGCTCCCGCGCGAGTTCGCCCACGGCGATTTGGCCACGACGGCCGCTTTTACGCTCGCCAAATCCCTCCGCAAGAGCCCGCGGGACCTGGCGGGCCGGCTGGCCGAGAGGCTGACCCCCGACGGCGTCATAGGCCGCGTGGAGGTGGCGGGGGGAGGTTACGTCAACGTGTTCCTGGGTGACGCGGTGTGGGAACACATGCTGGCTGACATAACGGAAGGTGGGGGGAAATACGGGCATTCGCGGCTTCTCGCGGGGGAGAGGTTTCTCGTCGAGTTCGTCAGCGCCAATCCCACGGGGCCGCTGGTGGTGGCGAACGCGCGCGCCGCGGCGTTTGGCGACTCGCTGTGCCGCTGCCTGGCCGCCGCCGGCGCGGCGGTTGAACGCGAATACTACGTGAACGACGCCGGCATGCAGGTCCGGAACCTCGGCCTTTCGGTGCTCGCACGCCTTGCGGAAATAGGCGGCGGGACCGCCGAACTGCCCCCCGACGGTTACCACGGGGAATACGTGAAGGACATCGCTTCGGCGCTCCCCGCGGCCGTGGCGGGCGAGGGGGACGCGGAAAAAAGGGCGGAAAAGGCGGCGGATTTCGCCGTGTCCCGGATGCTGGAAGGGCAGAAGGACGACCTGGCTTTGCTGGGGGTCCGCTTCGACAACTGGTTCCGGGAGAGGAAGCTGCATGATTCGGGCGCGGTTTGGAAGGCCTTGGACGCGCTGGTGAAGTCGGGAGACACCTTTGAAAGCGGGGGCGCCGTGTGGTTCCGCGCGACAAAATATGGGGACGAAAAGGAACGGGTGATGCGCAAGTCCGATGGAAATCCAACCTATACCCTTCCCGATATGGCGTACCACCTGGACAAGTTTTCGCGGGGATACACGCGGCTAATCAATATATTGGGCGCCGACCACCAGATGGAGATAAGGACGCTTGAAAGCGTCCTGAAGGCGGTTGGGGCCCCTACTGACAGGATGGAGGTCATCATCGTCCAGTTCGTGCATCTAAAGCGGGGGAATGAAAAGGTCGTCATGTCAAAGCGTTCCGGAAGCATTGTGACCATACGGGAATTGGTGGAGGACGTGGGGGTCGACGCCGCGCGCTTCTTCTTCCTCCTGCGGGCCCCGACCAGCCACCTGGATTTTGACATCGAGCTGGCGAAGAAGACGACCGAGGAAAATCCCGTCTACTACATCCAATATGCCCACGCCCGGCTCAGCTCGCTGATGTCATTCGCGGGGCATCAGGGCGTCCGTCCGGCCGCCCGGCCCGCGGCGGCGGACCTCGCCGAGCCCGAGGCGCGGCTGGTGCTCCGGAAGCTCGCGCGCTACCCGATGGTGGTGGAAAAGGCGGCGCTGGGCCGCGCCCCCCACCTCCTGACCCACGAGATGCTGGAACTTGCCCAAGCCGTCCACCAGTTCTACACTAAACACAGGGTGGTGGGGGCCGGTTCTCCGGCCGCCGAGTCCGCGAGGCTGGCGCTGGTCGCCGCCGCCCGGCGGGTGATTGCAAACGGGCTGGGCCTGCTCGGGGTTTCCGCTCCGGAAAAAATGTAGGAATCCTCTGATTCCTGCCCTCGCCCCACGCGCGCAGGCGGGGCTGATTCCTGTGCAGCGGGGGGAGAGGGGAGGGTGAGGGGACAGCAAGGTACTGAATATATTCCTTAAAGGAACAAAACATGGCAAAACCGCAGGAAGTCAACGAGGCCGATTTCGAGGCGAAAGTCCTGAAGAGTTCAATTCCGGCGATGGTCGATTTCTGGGCGGTCTGGTGCGGCCCCTGCAAGATGATTGCGCCATTCGTCGAGGAGTTGGCGGGGGATTTTGACGGGAAACTGGCGGTGTTCAAGGTGGATGTGGACGCGAATCCCGGCATCGCGGCGAAGTACGGGATCCAGAGCATCCCCACCCTCCTGGTCTTCCAGGGCGGCCAAATAATTAAACAAATGGTCGGATATATGCCTAAGGCTCAGATAAAAAAAGGTTTGACTGAAGCGGGAATTTCATAATCTTGGGGGAGGCAGGGGCCGAAGCGTTTCACAAGGGACTGACTACTCATGAGCGCAGCCCCCGAGCGAAGCGAGGGGGTTGAGCGGGCGCGAATTTAGTTCGCGTCCGCGAAAGCCCCGTCGGAAGGGGGGCGAAGCCCCCCTCCGAGCAAGAATCAAATGGTTGGATATATGCCTAAAGCGCAAATCAAGAAGGGCCTGGCCGAAACGGGAATTTCCTAGCGGACTCCTTGAATCGAGTCCAAGACTCCCCTGCGGAGGGCTAAATCTTTGGCAGCGTGATTTTCTTTTGCGCCTGGTACTTCCCTTTCTTGTCGGCGTATGAAATCTCGCAGGGCTCGTCGGCCTCGAAGAATATGATCTGGGCCAGCCCTTCGTTGGCATAGATGCGCGCCGGCAGGGGGGTGGTGTTGGAAATCTCCAGGGTGGCATAGCCCTCCCATTCCGGCTCGAAGGGCGTCACGTTGGTGATAATTCCGCAGCGGGCGTAAGTGGATTTCCCGAAGGTTATCGTCAGCACGTTGCGCGGGATGCGGAAGTATTCAACGGTCCGGGCGAGCGCGAAGGAATTGGGCGGGATGGTGCAGACGGGGCCCGTGAAATCCACCAATGACGCCGGGTCGAAGTGCTTGGGGTCCACCACCGTGGTGTTGACGTTCGTGAATATCTTGAATTCGTCGGCCACCCGGAGGTCGTAGCCGTAGGAGGATATGCCGTAGGAGACCACCCCTTCCCGCACCTGCGCCTCGGCGTATGGTTCAATCATTTTGTGCTTCAGGCACATCTCGCGTATCCACCGGTCGGATTTCAGTCCCATCCTTTTCCTCCTTCAGTAAGGTGCCTCAACGGTATCGGAAGTGAGTTCCGTGGTCAAGAGCTTCATCCATGAATTGCGCTGTCTGATAACTTGAAATGGGGGGGCAAGCATGCTACCTTGAATGCAATTCCCTAAACCACGCCCCACGCGATTCTGTGAGTGGAATAGTTACGGGAGCGTGGGGAGAGGGAAGGCAAGCGAAGCGCGCCCTGAGAGAGCCCCGAGCCCCGCGAGGGGCGAGTCGAAGGGGTGAGGGGCCCGAACGGAACAGGCGGAGGGAGAATATGCAACTGAGGGAAAGCATGTAGAACGGAAGACAACATGAGATTTATCGTTATCATCACTTCAGTCTTTTTCTCGGTTTCCGCTTATACATCAACCCTCGACCAGCAGGCCTCCGAACTACGCGCAAAATGCCTTCACAATTTCGAGGGAGTAAAGACTGCTAGTTTCACCGTCTCGGTAAGTGCCTCTGCTCCCTTAACGAGAGCCTCGGCGAAATCCGCTTCCGGCGACAAGGTGACTTGGGACCGGGACGCGAAGAAGCTGAAGTGGAAGAGGGGCAGTGGGCCCGGGCAGGCCTGGGTCGCGGACGCGACTGCCAACACCTTGAAATACGTTTCAGTTAGCGCCAGCGTGATTGAGGAATCGCTCGACGAACAGCACGCTCTTGAAATGTCGACCCCCTCGCCACGCTGGCTTTGGCATCCTGAATGGCTAATACAAAAAGGGAAAATAATCCGCCGCTATTTCGCACTTCCAGACGGGCGGATGGTGGGCCATATGGATTCCTCGGCCAACAAAGTCTCCTTCCATCACTTTGACGCGCTGGGAAGTTCCATTGCGACAACGGAAAAGTATGGGAAGCTGATTTCAACCAACATCTATGAGCCCTTCGGCGGGAGCGTGTCAAAACCCCAAACGGGCGGCCTATTCGGATTCGTAGGGGAGTATGGAGTCGAATCTTGCACTGAAGAAACGATAAGAATGGGTGCACGGTATTATGATTCCCAAACGGGCCGATTTATTACGAGGGATCTTTTTATATTATTTGGTCTATTGTTGCGCCCGTATTCTTATGTGGACAATAATCCCCTCATATATTTTGATCCGTTAGGTTTTTTCACCTACAAGAAGGGTGGGCAATGTCCGGTGAAGCCAGTTGCACCTGAAACGGCAAGTAAAATAAATTGGTGGCGTCCCGTTTCCTGTTGCTGTCCCGTTTTGTGTTGCTGAACAATAGGCCTATTTCCTGTTAGGTTGAAGGTCAAAAAGGAGCATGCCAGTGGAAAAAAGCCTGTCC
>Ga0315282_10003296_pt1 | contig 29029 bp, 20 predicted proteins | sample YL17G07_20_MG_FD_203693 | JGI IMG/M metagenome (GOLD analysis project Ga0315282, IMG submission 203693) | Sediment microbial communities from Yellowstone Lake, YNP, Wyoming, USA - YL17G07_20 | ecosystem: Environmental > Aquatic > Freshwater > Lake > Sediment | place: USA: Wyoming | collected... | reverse complement strand
GCCCAGGGGAAAGGCGAGCAGGCGCGGCCCTGGCTCGAACTGGCCGTGCACGAAAATCCGCACAACTTTCTGGCGTATCACGGTCTGGGGCTGGTGGCCCGCCAGCAGAAGCAGAATGAGGAAGCGCGGCGTTACTTCCTAAAGGCCATCGAAGAAAAGCCCAACTATGCGCCCTCGCACCAGGAGCTGGGAGTGGCCTTGGTGGAGATGCAGCACTACACGGAAGCGCTAGGCCCCCTCACGCACGCCGCCGAGCTCGGCCCGGAAAATGCCGTGCTGGCAAATTATCTCGGCATCGCTTATGCAAACACGGGCAGGATGAGTGACGCAGTCAAGTCGTACCAGAAGGCCTTAGCGATGAAATCCGATTATGCCGCGGCGCGGTTGAACCTTGCCTTTGCTTACCTCAAGCTGGACGACCGGGCGAGCGCCACCCGGGAGTTCCACACGCTCTGCCAACAGAGCACCTCTCTCTGCCAACAATACCGCAGCAAGTTTGAGTAGGGTAGCCACGGCGAGCGTTCTATCTCGCCGTGGGCTTTTTCCCAACAGAGAAACCCACGGCGAATCGAAGAGCGGATTCGTCGTGACTACCAGTGATACAAAAAGGGGATTCGCCGTGGCGAATCCCCTTCTAGTGTTACGGTTTGCCCTGTGCCTACCAGATCAGCTTCAGTGCGAACTGGATCTGGCGAGGTTCGAACGCTCCATTGGCGGCGCCAAAGATGGTGCTGGTGACCTTGGTCGCCCCATTCATTCCCGTCACGCCGTTCGGCATCTTGAAATTGACACGATTGAAGGCGTTGAAGAACTCTGAGCGGAATTGCAGCGAAACCTTTTCGGTGACGCGAATGTTCTTGAAGATGGAAAAGTCGGTCTGCACGCGGCCTGGGCCTACCATGGTGTTGCGGGCCAACGCGCCATTGCAGGCCAGGCAAGGGGCCTGGACGAAGCCACCCGTGTAGGCATCGTTGCCACCGAAGTAGCCGTTGGCGTACAGGTCCTTACTGCCTACGATGGTGTTCGCGCCCACGGGGTCAGGCCGATCGTTTGCGACGCCATCGAGGTTGAAGTCGCCGCCTTGGCTTGACGAAAGTGGGTCGAAGGGCGTCCAGTGCGCACCGCTCTGGAAGACCCACAGGCTGTTGAACTGCCAGCCACCGAGGATATGGCCGCCGACACCCTGCTGGCCCTTGTGCCAGGGCAGTTCCCAGACTTGGTTGACGACAAACCGGTGACGCATGTCAAAGGTTGAGTGACCGCGGTCGAGGCTCGGGTTAGCAATATCGAAGCTATAAGCGTCGCCCGCCGCGGCACCGTTGATGGAGGTTGCCCCGCTGTGCCAGTCAGAACCGGAGTCGATGGAGTGGCCCCACGTATAGTTCGCGGAAAACGCTAGGCCGCGGGACATCTTGCGGTTGACCGAAACTTGGAGCGAATTGTAGTTGGAGTTAACTGCGTTCTCCCACATCCGCAGGGTTCCGAAGTTGGGATTGACGCGGCCCGCGGAGTTGACGTCGCTCCGCAGGCTGCAAACCGTCTCCCCTTGGGCGTCAACGCATTCCCCTTCCGGCAGGCGTCCTCCCCGCGCGCGGTTGATTTGCTGAGCGCGGAACATCTTGTGGCCAGCCGTACCTACGTAATTAACCTCCAAGACTAAGTTCGGGACGAGTTCCCGCTGGATTCCAAAGAAGAAGTTATAGACGTACGGATCGCGGAATCCCTTGTTCGGAACGATCGCGGTGTAGAAGGCCAGGTTGGCATTCGAGGGGTCCCACCCCACGAGGTTCCCCTGTGCCTGCGCGCCCACACCTTGATATGGGTTGGTCGGAGGCCCGGTATATGTGGGTGTAGCGGTTGGGTCGAAGACCACGTTGCCATTGACGTCCACGGTGTGGGGTCCGTACACGACGTTGAGCACGTCTTCAATCAAGAAATTGTCGGCTTCGTTGAACGAGTAGTAGGGGAGCTGCCAGCGCGAGTTGGAGAGAGCGTTGTAGAACGTTCCCTCAAAAGACACCCCGAAGCCGCCGCGGAGGGACGTCTTGCCGCTCCCGAACGGATCCCAAGCGAAGCCAAAACGGGGTCCGAAGTTGTTGTGGTCGCCCTCGCCAAGTATCTTGGCCGCCGCGAAGCCACCCAGCCCGCAGACGCCCGCAATCTGAGCCTGGGCGATCTGCTCTGGCGTATCGCATCCCGGCAGGCCGGCGGGGATGCTCGCGTTACGGACTTGCTCCGTGATGTTCGCCCCGTCGCCCGGGACAAACTGAGTTACGCGGTTGAACTTTTCGTTGTGGCGCTTGTAGAGGTCCCAGCGCAACCCCAGGTTCAGGGTTAGGTGCGGGCTTACTTTCCAGTCGTCCTGGATGAACGCACCCACTTCCAAGTTCCGCCAGGCGCGGTTGTTGCTGGAAAGTTCTGCGGGGCGACCAGTGAGAATCCCTGGGTCAACACCTGCAACTTCATACTCCGGAGCGTCCGCGCCAAAGAACAGGTGGTCGAAAAAGTAATAGCTGGGCCGGGCTACGTTGAAATCGCTGTTCTCGAGGTTGCGGCGGAATTCCACCCCCATCTTCAACCCGTGCCGGCCTTTGGAAATCGAAAGCATCTCGGAATAGTTGTAAATGTTCTCGCGGAAGAATTGAGGGTAGCCGTTGTACGCCCCAAACCCGACATCACCGGTGTCGAATTGAATCCAGGGCACACCCGCTTGTTCCTTCGGGACGTCAATATCGTTCACGTTGCGGCTGAAGCCCGCGCGCAGCTCGTTCACCACCGTATGACTGAGGACGTGTGTCCAAGCGAGGGCAAAGTTCGGAGTCTTTATCACCTGAGGGAACTTGAAACCGCGCAGGGCGGTGGTGTACAAGGGGCCAAACTTGTCCGTCTGCTTTGACCAGTAAAAGCGGCCGTACAGCCGGTCGCCCTCCCGGAAGTTGTGGTCAATCCGTGCCGACCACTCATTAGCGTTGAAGAGGTTACCCACATTCTGCGTGCCCATCAGCGCCACGCCGCCCACTTGGAAAGGAACTGAGCGGTTGGCAACTTGGGCCGCGGTCTGACCAGCAGCCAAGCCGGGGCAGGCTGCCGCCTCTTCCGGCGTGACCCCAAATAGGGTTTGGAAATTGCCCGCAAAGCGCGCCGCGCTTGCCGGCGCATAGCCGTCGGGGTCGAGAAAGGCCGGACACACAAGATAGTCGAAACCGGTTCCCAAGGTTCCGTAATCCGCGTAGCTGTCGCTGACGTATTCGTCCACGGTGTTCAGGACGTTGCCGCCGGGACCGGGAAAATCTCTGTACAGCAAGGCCGCCGTGGAGTTCGGCAGCGCGCTAACGACCGCCTGCCGCCATTGGGAGGATTCCATGGTGATGGGGATCGCCGGATTAAAAGTATTCGTGCGACTGCTCTGGAAGGACGCAAAGAAGAAGGTCTTATCCTTGCGAATCGGTCCGCCCAGCGTGGCCCCGAACTGGTTGAAGCGCAGGGGGGTCTTGCCCAGGTTGCCCCGGCCGTCTCCCCGCGCCGGCCCACTGCACGAAGGGTCAACGCCTAACTCGCAGCCGGCCTGATTGCGGAAGAACTCGTTGGCATCCAAGGCGTCATTGCGAAGGAACTCGTACGCGGTGCCATGGAAATCGTTGGTCCCCGCCTTAGTCACAATCGTCGTAACCGAACCAGCACTATTGCCGTATTCGGCAGACATGTTCAGCGTATTGACGCGGAACTCCTGCACGATGTCCTGGTTCGGCTGGACGTTGAATCCGCCGCTCAATTGTTTATTCGCTATTCCGTCGATCCAGAACCCGTTAAAGTTTTCGCGCACGCCGTTGACCACGGTATCGCCGCCGTTCTCATCCATCACATCTTCCACGTTGACGGCGCCCGGCGCCATTTGCATCAACTGATAAATGTTGCGCCCGTTCAGCGGGAGGTTGGACACCTCGCTGGCATTAACAAGATGCGAGAGTCGCCCCTCTTCGGTGCTTACCAGCGGTGCGGCCGCTTCCACCGTTATTGTTTGCGTTTCCTGACCAAGTTCCAGCTTGAAGTCCAAGTGTTGCGTGGCGCCGACAGTCAGTTCCACGTCGCGGTTCACTACAGTCTTGAAACCTTTCGTCTCCACCTTGACGGTATATAAACCGGGCGCCAAGTTCACGATCCGGTACGTCCCCGACGGGTCGGTCTCGTAGGTCAAGCTGCGGTTGGTACCCTGGTTGGTCACCGTCACCCTGGCGCCCGGTACTACGGCGCCGGTGGGGTCTTCGACAGTGCCCGCTAGGGTGCCAGTTGCAAGCTGGGCGTAGGCTGCCAAAGCCAGCGCCAGCGCCATGCCCAATAACAACAAAATCTTCCATCTGAAAGAGGTACGCAAGTTAAGCATTTACTACCCCCTTTGTTGGAGCAGGACTGAATTGACTTGCATGGAGGTTAGATAGGACAAGCAGAGTAACTCGGCGCAAGATTCGGCCCCCGCCGGAATAAACAACTCACCTGCCCCGGATTGCAAATCCAAGAAGTTCCGCAACTGGCTGCGTTCCTAAATGTCTGGTTGACTCTGTGTACCAAAGCCCAAGGCGTTAGGGCCGCTCAACGGGCGACACCTTACCCGACTTTCAGTCTCCCTGTCAAGCAAAAGATGGGCCACTCTGCACGCAACTGACGGACGGCTATCTCACTGAAAGGTATCGGGATACCCCTGACGACCGTTCCAATGTGGAGCAATCTACACATTGTCATATGCAAGAAACTGGAGATTCGACCTTCTCAGGCTGTGAGCGTTCTCTGACTTGGGCTTGCCGCGCGAATACCCGTGTCACTACAGGCCCGCCTGCTGCGAGGCCTTGTCGTTCCATCAGCGCTGTCAGAAGCTGCGCCCTAGCGACCAGAGCAAGGAACCCTGCCTCGCCCTAACGAATCCGAGTTGCATAGACTAACCGACCGGTAGGTCGCTTGTCAAGGGCAATACCTCACCCGCCCAAAGTGCTGGGGTGGCCACCGGCCGGCGGCGGCAAGACCCGCCCTGAGGGTCGGGCGCGCTTAGCTGTCTAGCCGACAGGATGCGCGACGTGGGACAGCATGGTTCTCCGCGCTATGGCAAGCTGTCCGGGGCGCGCTTATTTGGCTTTGGCGGGTGGGGCAAACTCCAGGGGTCGTCCATCCAAATGCCCCGGAGGCTGGACGCCGAGGACACTGATGACCGTGGGGGCCACATCGAGGATGCTGGGATCGGGTGTAACGACCTTGCGGTTCGAGAGGAAGATGCCCTGCGTGTCGCTGGGATCAGAAGCACAGTGGTCGCCGCTCCACTTCTTCATGTTGGCCACCACGATACCCGCAGGAATCGCTCCCAGCGAAGTCTGCCAGGAAGTCCTGTAGCCATCGCGAAAATCCACCTGTAGATCGGGTGCTTCCGGCATGCGCGGCCCGTGGAAAATCTCGCGCCCGAGATAAACTTTCTGCACCACCGACTGGTGTGTGTCCGGGTCCTGGACCGCTTCGAGCTTCTGACGGATTTCCTCCAGCAGCCGATCGGTTTCCGGGCCCGGATCCAGAATGCCCAGCCTCTCGCGCCCACGCAGGTTGAGATAAATCTGCCCCAGGCCGAGCGCATAAGCCTTCGTACGGCTCCAATCCACGTTGGGGAAAAAGCTCCCCTGTCCGAAGAGGTTCTCCAGATTGTAAGTTTTCTCCTCGGCCCCGGGATGCTTGAGAGCCATGTACCCGTTCTGTACCAACCAGGTGTTGGTGTTGAAGCCTTTGCGGAAGCTGTGAAAGCCGTGGTCGGAAACGATGATCAGCGTTCCTCCGGGCTTCATGGCGCGCTCCACCTCCCCCACGATGCGGTCCATGCGCTCGTAGCTTTGCAGGATCGCGTCACCGTACTTCTCCGCCAGTTCCGCGTCGTAGCGCGGGTGCCCTGGATCGATTAATCGGAAGAACATGTGGGAGATATGATCCGTGGCCAGGAACACGGAGACCAGCAAGCTGGGCGGATCATTTCTCAGTTCGTCGAGGGTGATTTCAGCCTGGGTCTGCATCGTCCGGAAGGCGTCCTCTAGAAACAGGCCCTCGTCAATTTTCTCCTCATTCAACGCCCAGGTGTCGTGCCACCAGCCAACCGTCTTGATAGGCCCGTGCTTCTTGACGAGTTCCGCCGTGTAGTTGGTGGGAAAAGAAATGGGAAGAGCTGGAGATTCCGGGTCCAAATTGAGCGGCGACATGTAAATACGGAGGTCGGGCGACACTTGCAGAACATAGAAGCGGCACGTGGCGTGGACCGAAAGGAAGGGCGTGATAGGGAATTTCACGTGCCACCATTCACTCCAGTGCCCTTCTGCCACAGTCTCCGCACGCCCTGCAAGCTGGATAGTCACAGCGTTGCTCTGGGACGTAACCCGGAAATGAATCGGCACTGAAATGCGCCGGTAAGAGTTCGCGGTGGGATCGACCGGGCCCTCTACCTCGGCTGAGGCTTCATTGCCATTCATTTCCAACCGGACCAGTTTGCCTCCGAACTCCGTGTCACCAACGTCCCACTGTGTCAGGTCGGTGCCAAAATAAAAGAATGTTCCCCAGGTGCCGCGGAGATCCGGCACGCCCAGGCCCGCCCAGAGCTTGCCCCCGGGTAAAGAAGTCGGAGGCAACTCCAGGGGCACACGGATGGCGGTGGTCTTGTAGCCCGCGTCCGCCACAGCCTTGTAGAAAGGCACGCCGCTGCGCTCGTTCGTCACCCGGGGAGGCTTGATGGGGATCAGGCCGAATAGGAACTCGGCCTTTTCCCGCGACACCAGCGCCAGCTCGGGAAGATAGGTCTGCGGGTCGCGTCGGAGGAAGTCGAAGATGCCTGTCCCGCCGGGATTGAGCCCCGTGGCAAAAGACGCCCAGGCTACCGGTGACTCGGGCGGATTGGTCGTGCCCAAAGGTCGGAAGGTGCCCCGCGCGGCGAGACGGGCAAGGTTCGGCAGCTTCCCTTCCTTCATCCACTTGGCGAGCAGGTTCGGGTCGGCGCCATCGAACCCCAACACCACCACCTGCGTGGTAACGGGACGCGTGCTGACCGTGCGGCGACAGCTTAGCACCCAGCCGCCGACCCCCAGCGCGACTAGAACCAAGGCCAACTTGCGGTGACTTGTCTTCAGCGTTCTCTCCCTCGGCACGAACTGTTCATTGTAAAGACAGGTGGCAAATCCGTCGAGAAAAAAATTGGAAGCACCTGCGCCTGCGGCGGATTAGCCACTGTGACGAGCGCCGTCGGCCCAAACACAATCAGCCCAGGCGCGAGAACGAGCGGTCGATTGTGAACGACAGCGTGGCCACCGCGTTCTCAACATAGCTGGCCAGCGCGTCGTGATAGAAACCCAGACTCCGTTGCCGCACCGCCGACTCCTCCTCACCAGGAAAAACCAGGTGGTTGGTCTCGTGCAGAAGCACGCTCAGCATGCGCAGGCGGAATTGCTGGGCGTGAAATTCCTCCAGGCGGCTTCCCTCCCGGAACTTCGCGTCCAGAGCAGTGTCCGAGAGGGGAAGCGCCTGCCAGGTTTCTACCCGCTTATAGGCAATGTCCATTTCTCCCACGCGCGCGCCGCCATAAGCGTCGTGCGGTTCCGCAAAGGGAGTCTCTTTCACCACGATATGCCGGTGACCCAGGCAGCCGCAAACATTCTGGCGCCGAAGCTGGACGACAATCAGCCCCGGCGCCTTCCAGAGGATTTCGTGGTAGGCCTCGCGGCAACGCTCGGGAACTGCTGCCCAGTCCTGCTCCACGGCATGCGCTAGCTGCTGCGCCATCGCAGCGTCGCGAAACGAGTGGGCAATGACGATCAGCGGCCCCGGCCGGTCGGAGAAAAGCGTAACGCGGTACCGGCGACCGCTTGCCCACCGGCGCCAGCGAACCCAGCGAGGCAGAGAACGCAAATACTCCTCCACGGCAGGGGGAGAAAGAATGTGTTCGCTCTCCATCAACCCTCATTTTAACTCGCCTGTGAGTACCACGGCAGGCGACGGAGGGGGAAAAGTGCAAACGCTGCGGGCAGGCGGAGGGGATTCCCAGCTCACGAATGAGAGCGCACTAGCAGCCATGGCTTTCCCTTCCCAATCGCTGCGCAGCGCTTACTCGACCTGGTAAACATATATTCCGCCCAGCCGCACTCGCACCTTGATATCCTGCGCGCCCTCCGCGTTCCGGAAGGAGACCTTGCGGCCGAAGCCGGCGCCCTCTTCGCCGTGAATGTCACTTTGGACGTACCCCAAGAACGTGCGAGCCTCGAGTGAGCGCAGCCGATCCAGGGAGGGCACGGTGACTTCCACATCGCCGTAACTCACCCGAATCTGCTGATGTCCTGCGATCCCGCGGACGCGCACATCGCCGTCCACGCACTGCACCACGAGGTTCGCATCATAGGGCATCTGAATCCGATAGTTCACAGAAAGCTTCGTCGCGCCGCGGAACAACCGCCAGGGCCTCCGCGGAGGAAAGAACGTGCGCAGCCGGACCTCCTTATCGCCTCCCGAGAGCTCGATCCGGATCTGATCGTAAAGCCGCCGGGCCTTGGCCTCGGAACTTGCCCGCACAAGTTTCTCGGCTTCGATCTCCACGCGCGGCTCATCCCAGCCTTCGATCCGCAGGTCGCCGATGCGCGCATCCACGACGAGAGTCCCGTAAGAAAACAAGCGCACGGAATACCGGGAAACTTGGCTGAACTCGTCAGCTCGCAGCGCCGCAGGGAAAAGGAAGCCACACAGAACGCAGAGAAGGGACAAAGTGTAAAGTATGAAGTCCGCAGCGGCCTTGGACGGCCCTCGAGGAATGTTTCCTTTCATACTTCACCCGCTAGAATTCACTCGCGGCCCGTCCGCGCTCCCGCTTTCTGAAAGGGTTTGCTTTCGACAAGCCCTTGGCCTTCTTTGACCACGAGGAGGTGATCGATGGGAGGACTTGGGACGACGTCCATCTGCCCGCTCGGCCAGCGCAGTTCCAGCCGGTCAATCTTGGTGGCCGCTCCCAGCCCGAAGTGGACGCGCAGGTCGCTCGAAGAGAGATAGCTCCCGCCGCTTCTGACCTCGTCGTACTGCGTGAGGCTGCCGGAAACCAGCGTCACCTTCGTTCCAATGCCATCCCGATTGCTTTGCGTGCCTAACGTCTTCACGACCACGGAGTGGCAGGGATTCTTGCGCGCGTGGCGGAGCAGCTCCGGCGAGTCATTCATGTTGCTCACCATGATTTCCAGGTCGCCGTCGTTGTCGTAGTCAGCAGTGGCGAGGCCGCGGCTCACCTTCTTCAACGCCAGCCCCGGCCCGGCGCGCAGGCCAACTTCGTCAAACTTTCCGTCGTGTCGGTTGTGGAACAGCAGGTTGCGCTCCGCGTAGGTGATGCCGGTAGGATAGCGATCCATCTGGGGAAAAGTCTGGCCATTGGCGAAGAAAATGTCTTTCCACCCGTCGTTGTCGTAGTCGAGGAGCTTCGCGCCGAAGGTGGTGAAGGGCCAGGTGACATCGCCGATCCCGGCCGGGTAGGTCACGTCCGTAAATGTCCCATCGCGGTTGTTGTGGTAAAGATTGTTGGTGTCATCGGAGAAGTTACCCTTCACCAGATCCAGCCAGCCGTCGTTGTCGTAATCCCCGAAGTCGGTCCCCATCCCCGCTTGTTCCTGGCCCTCACCGCTGTAAGCCACGCCGGCCGGGACGCCGACATCCGTGAACGTCCCGTCGCCGTTGTTGTGATAGAGAGAACTGGGCGTCGAGTCGTTGGCCACGTAGATATCCAAGCGGCCATCGCCGTCGTAATCGCCCATCACCACGCCCAGGCCAAAATACTGGGCGCGATCGATGCCTGCCTTCTCGGTGACGTCGGCAAAGGTTCCGTCGCCATTATTGTGAAACAGGATGTCGCGGCCGCCCGGAAGGCCGCGCGGGCCGCAAAACGTGGCGATACTGCGATAGGTGCAATTGGGCGCGCTGCCCGGTTCTCCCAGCCGCGCGATATCCACATCCACGTAATTGGCCACGTAGAGGTCCAGCCGCCCGTCGTTGTCGTAATCGCCGAAGGCGCAGCCCATGCCCCAGCCGTGCCCGCGCACGCCCGCCCGCTCCGTCACGTCGTTGAAGGTGCCGTTGCCGTTGTTGCGGTAGAGGACGTTGCCGCCATAGTAGGTAAGGTAGAGGTCGTCGTAGCCATCGTTGTTGTAGTCACCGACGCAGACTCCCATGCCCCAACCTGTGTGGTCAAGCCCTGAGGCAGCCGAAACGTCGGTGAAGGTGACGTTGCCGTTGTTGTGATAGAGGCGGGAGCGCGGACTGTCGCCCCGCTTCCAGTGCTCGAATGTCGACCCGTTCACCAGGAAGAGGTCCGGGTAGCCGTCGTTATCGTAGTCGAACCACGCGATGCCGCCGCCCCCCTTCGCTTCGATGATGCAGCGTTTCTCCGGACCGCCGCTGGTGAGGCTGAATCGAATACCGGCCTTTGCTGAGACCTCCACGAATTGGCCGATGGGCGGAGAAACGGGAGCAGCGGTGAGGCGCGGGGTGCCGCGCCGCTGCGGATCTCCGCCAGCCCCGCGCAGCGCCAGAGCGACGAGGGCCACACCAACTGCGCACAGGATGGGAAAGACTTTTCCGCTGGAAATCCTCAATGTCGCCCCTGACCTCGATGTTTCGCCACTGGCAAAAGGCGGCCGCTCCGAGGAGCAGCCCCGCGTCCTATTGCTCACGCCCGGCAATCCCCGAGCGCTGGCCTTGGCTCCGCGCGTGCAACTCGTCCACGATCTTGTACTCGCGCGCCGCGTCCTCTTTCCTTTCCATCTGCTGATAAGTTCGCGCCAGCGCGTAGTGGGCCTCGACGTTATCCGGTTTCAGCTCCACCGCCTTCTTGAATTCAGTCTCCGCGTCGGCCAATTTCCCTCGGCCCATCAGGACACGGCCCAGTCCGTAATGAGCCTGGAAGGCCAGCGGTCGCAACCCTACGCCTTTCCGAAACAATTCTCCCGCCGCACCCAAGTTGCCCCGGCCCAGCTCGATATTTCCTGCCAGCCAGTACGGCTCATAGAAGTTCGCGTTCGACTGCATCTCCTTCTTGAATTCCTCCAGTGCCGCCCCGAGATTTCCTTGGCTCTGATAGGCATAACCCAGGTGGTAATGGACGAGCGGGAGTTGGGGCGCCAGGGCCAGAGCCTTCTTGAACTGCTCGATGGCGGGGAGCGTGCGGTTCAGATTGTGGTAGGCGCGGCCCAGGAGAACGTGCGCCTGCGCGTTCGCCGGTTCAAGGCGCACGCACGCCCCGAGCGATTTGGCCGCCTCCGCATATTGGTTCTCGCTGAGATCGACAAGCGCCAGGTTGAAGTAGTACTGCGCCACGCTCGGGTCGAGTTCGACGGCGCGGCGAAAGGCCGCCCGCGCCTCCGCGTTCAGGCCTTTCTTGAACAGCGCTGCCCCCAGCAACTGATGCAGGGCGGCCGACCGCGGGAAGCGGACAGCCGCCCCTCGCGCCTCCTCCAGCGCCGCGTCAATCTGGCCGGCGGCGATCCTGGAACTGATCTGCTCCTCTAATGCCTGTTCAGAGTCCTGCGCGGGAAGCGCCAAGGCTGCGCACAGCGCCAGGGAAAGCCCCGCCACCAAAAGAATCGCGCGAAAAACGTGCCGCGGTTTCACAAAGCGATGTTAATCGCTCGCGGAGAACAAAGTCAAACCAGTGCCAGGAAATCAGTTGCAGGATGGGCGGCCGTTCCAGCCCGTGGCGGTTGGCGTTCGCTTAAATGATCTTCAGCTTCTTCCCCACAGTCCCGAGAATCTCGAGGGCCTGCGACAGTTCCGTTTCGGTATGCGTGGCGGTGACGATGGTACGGATGCGCGCCTTGCCCACGGGGACCGTGGGAAAGCCGATGCCCTGAGCAAACACGCCCGCGGCAAACAGTTCGCGGGAGAACTCGTGCGCCAACGCCGCATCGCCGACGATAACCGGCGTGATAGGCGTCTCGCTCATGCCCGTATTGAAGCCCAGCTTCTTCAGACCCGCCTTGAAGAAACGGGTGTTACTCCAGAGTTTCTCGATCCGTTCCGGCTCTTCTTCCAGAACCTCGAAGGCCGCGATGCACGTGGCGGCCACGGAAGGCGGATGGGAGGTGGAAAAGAGGAACGGCCGGGCGCGATGATAGAGGAACTCGATAGTATCGCGCGTGGAGCACACATAGCCGCCCAGGGCCCCGATGGCCTTCGAAAGCGTCCCGACCTGGATATCGACGCGCCCGTGCAGACCATAGTGGTCCACGGTGCCGCGCCCGTGGCGCCCGAGGACGCCGGAGGCGTGCGCATCGTCAATCATCATGATGCAGCCGTACTTTTCCGCGAGCTCGACCAAGGCCGGGAGGGGCGCAATGTCGCCGTCCATGGAAAAGACGCCGTCGGTGATGAGCAGCTTGCGCCCGGGCCGGTTCTGGAGTCCTTGCAGAATCTTCTCGCACGCTTCGACGTCTTTGTGGGGAAACACCTTGATCTCGGCGCGCGAAAGCCGGCAACCATCGATGAGGGAGGCGTGGTTAAGCTCATCGGAGATGATGACATCTTCTCTCGCCAGGATGGCCTGCACCGTCCCGGCGTTCGCCGTGAAGCCGGACTGGAACACCACCGAAGCTTCCACCTGCTTGAACTGCGCGATCTTCTCCTCCAGCGCCATGTGGAGCGTCATGGTGCCGGCGATGGTGCGCACGGCCCCTGACCCCACGCCGTATTTCTCGATGGCCTCGAGGGCTTTCTGCTTGAGCTTGGGGTGGGTGGTAAGTCCCAGGTAGTTATTTGACGAGAGATTGATCACCTCGCGGCCGTCGAAGCGGGCCACGGGCCGCTGCGCGGTCTCGAGGATCCTCAGTTTTTGGTAAAGCTTCTGCTCGCGCAGCTTTTGCAGCTCGTCGCTTAAGTACTCCAACTGGGCTTTGGGCATAGGAACCCCGGCGAAGAAGTCTGAGGTCGAAAGTCAAAAGTTGAAAGTCGAAGAACGTGGACTGAACAGAGGTGAAGTTGTCGCTTTCGACTTTCAACTTTCGGCTGTCAACGTACTCGTTTAGCGGCTAACTCCCATGGGCAAGTATACCCACTCGGTATCCTGCTGACACCGGTCACAGGTCCGGCACAGGCGCGCGAAGGCTCGGAGACGCTTCAAGTCCTCCGCGTCCACCTCAATGGGCATCCGGACGCGACAGCGCAGACATTGCACCATCGCAACGTAGGAAACTCTCAGATGACGACTGCGAATGAAGTTGGGCTGTGACACGGCTGTTTCCGCTTCATTCTTCGTCGCGTGCCTGGATGCGCGCGTGCTCGACCCGTCGTTCCCCTTGCCCGTTCTTCCCCCTTCCCTTCCTAGGGTAACCCGTTCGGGTACATCAACACCTTGGACGCGTTGCCCGAGAGCAGGAGCTCCATGCCGTGCTCAAAGTCCGACATGGGGATGCGGTCCGTGATCAACGGAGCAAGATCAAGGGCGCCGGATTTCAGGAGTGCCTGCATTTTGTACCACGTTTCAAAGACCCGGCGACCGTTGATGCCCTGCACCACTGCGCCCCGGAAGATAATATCGTTTGCCAGATCAAGCTCGAGAGGCTTGGCGGGAATCCCGAGCAGCGAGATTCGCCCGCCGCGCCGCAGCATCTGGAACGCCTGGCGGATGGCCTCGGGATGGCCGGACATTTCCAGGACGACGTCCACCCCCACGCCGCCCGTCTCGCCCAGCACGAATGCCACGGGGTCGGTTGCGGAGGGGTCAATGACTACGGTGGCGCCCATCTTCTCGGCCAGTCGGCGTCGGTAGGGATGGATCTCCGTGGCGAAAATGGGGCTTGCGCCGCAGGCCTTGGCCACCGCCACCGAGAACAGGCCGATGGGCCCGCAGCCGGTGATGGCCACGCTCAGGCCGGCGATATCTCCCGCCAAGACGGTGTGGACCGCATTCCCAAGCGGATCGAGCACCGCAGCGTAGTCGGCGGGGATGCCCGGGTCGATCTTCCAGATGTTCGCCTCGGGGATGCGCACAAACTGCGCAAAACAACCGTCTGTATCAACCCCAATGATGCGCACGTTCTGGCAGATGTGACTCTGTCCCGTCCGGCACTGGTAGCAGTGGCCGCACGACAGGTGCATTTCGGCAGAGACGAAGTCGCCCTGGCGCACGGTGCTGACCTCGGCGCCCACTTTTTCCACCACACCGCAAAACTCATGGCCGAAGACCAGCGGGGGGCGAATGCGCCGCGCTGACCAGCGATCCCACTGGTAGATGTGCAGGTCAGTGCCGCAGATGGAGGCCACCTGCACCCGCACCAAGACATCATGTAAGCCGATCTCCGGGACGGCCACTTCCTGGAACCGCGCTCCCGGTTTCGGTTCAGGCTTCACAATTGCTTGCATGAGTGATTCCGACATGGGTTTTGATGAAGAGCCACGACCCCGGATGGACTGATCCTAAAGTCCGCCGCCATAATATCACAATAGAATTTGGGAGGCAGGGAAACGCAGCCCGCGCGGGTGACTTTGGCCGTAAGGACTACTGCAACCTGCGTCTCAACCGCTCCAGGGCGTCTTTAGCCAGGGCATAGTCAGGAGAAAGCTTGAGGGCCTGCTCGAAGTGGTGGCGGGCCTTGGTATATTGCTCCTTCGCCATATAGACGCGCCCCAGGTTGTAGTGGGGATAATGGTAGGACTCGTAGCGACGCGACTGGAGCGCCCGCAGCAGCCAGGACTCCGCCTCGTCGTACTCGCCTTTCTCAATCAAGTAGGCGCCGATATCGTTGTAGGGATTGCCAAACTCCGGGTCAATTTGGATGGCTTTCTTGCACTCGGCGATGGCCTCCTCGAGCTTGCCCTGGAAACGATAGGTCCAACCCAGGAACGTGTACGCCTCGGCTGTGGGATGGAGATCAAGGGAGCGCTTGTAGAGCTCCACGGCCATGTCGTAGTCGCCCCCCATCTGGTATTGATAGGCCTCTTTGAGGAGTTCCCAGGCGGATTGGAGTTCTTCAACGCCCATGTCGGTTTTTTGCCCGATAATCCTTGGTAGCACACCCTGGAGGGCATGTCAATCGGGACGAATCCCGTTTTCGTCAGGTTTGCCATCTCGTCAACCGACGCGACGCGAGCGAAGACGCTAGGAGTGTTCGCCCGCCGATGCAACTTGTTGCGCGGGATTTGTCACTCCTGGTATGCTCGGGCGCTTTACGCACCAGGGTGAGGCAAGCCATCAGATGTAGACACCTTCGTCTTCCTGTGCTGCGTCGCTGGTGGCAAGTGGATTGTCTTCGCTGTGGAAGCGTCTCCTGGCACGGGAGGAGCAAGGAGCGATAATCAACTCAGTCTTCTGGCTGGAAGAATTACCCAGCAAAACATGATGGAGCACACCACGTCGGATTCCCTTGACACCAGAGATGTGAGCACCCTCCCGCGTGGCCCGGCCTCGCGCCTGCGTTACGTCGTACTCGGGTTCATCTGCTCGCTCTCGCTCATCACCTATCTCGACCGTGTCTGCATCTCCGGGAGCGCCCCCTACATCTCCGCTGACCTTGGGTTGACGCCGATCCAGATGGGTGCTGTGTTCAGCGCTTTCGCCATCGCCTATGCGATGTTTGAAGTACCCGGCGGCTGGTTGGGAGATCGCATCGGGCCCCGCAAAGTCATCACACGGATTGTGGTGTGGTGGTCTATTTTCACCGCACTTACCGGCGTAGTAAGCCGCCTGTGGACTCTGGTCGCTGTACGTTTTCTGTTCGGGGCTGGGGAAGCCGGCATGTATCCGAACTCGGCCAAGGTCTTTTCCCGTTGGATGCCGGGTGTGGGGCGGGGCTTCGCGACCGGCCTGATGTGGATGTGCGGCCGGCTGGGGGGCGCATTCGCGCCGGGCTTGGTAGTGTTCATGATCGCCCACACGGGCTGGCGTCCGACCTTCTGGCTCTTCGGCGTGCTGGGTATCATCTGGGCCGTCTTCTTCTGGTTCTGGTTCCGCGACCGGCCGGAACAGAAACCCGGGGTCAACGCGGCGGAGCTGCACATCATCCGCAGCGGGCAAGCATCAGCCGGTTACCCCCACGGGGGCCGTATCCAAGTTCCGTGGTCGCGCCTGCTGCGGAGCGGCAATATCTGGGCCATCTGCTGGATGTACTTCTGCGTCTCCTATGGTTGGTATTTTTACATCACGTGGTTGCCGACCTACCTGAAGGCGCGTGGCGTCTCCATGCTGCAAGCAGGCATCTACGGCGGCCTGCCGCTGTTCTTCGGCTCCATAGGTTGCGTGCTCGGAGGCCTGCTCACGGACTTCGTGGTGAAAAGAACGGGGAATTTGAAGAACCGGCGCTACATCGGCTTTGCCGGATTCTTCCTGGGTTCGCTCTGCATGCTGGGAAGCGTCTGGGTCAAGGATCCGCTGACGGCCGTCCTGACCATCGCCATGGCCTCGTTCTGCGGTGACATGACCATGGGCTCGAGTTGGTCGGTGTGTATGGACGTGGGGCGCGAACTTTCCGGCACCGTCTCTGGCTGCATGAATATGTGGGGAAACCTGGCCGGCTTCTTGTTCCCCATCGTCACGGGTTTCCTGGTCCAGACGCTCGGAAGCTGGGACTTGCCGATCATCGTCTCGAGCGCGATCTTCTTCCTCGGAGCGCTGCTCTGGCTGCGCATCGATCCCACGCAACCCGTCGTGGAAGACCCGCGCATCAACTCGTAGTGGGGCACGACCGGCCGGTCCGTTTTCCGGTTGGGCCTCCAGGCCCTACTTTCTGAGGCCATCCGATGGTCAAGAGAATTTTCCGGTACATAGCGGTGGGGCTGGTTGTTGCGAGCCTGATTCTCCTCTGGCTTCTCCTGCGCCGGCCTTCCATGCCCACGGCTGAGGCGAGCGCCGAGGCCGCCAAGTCCTTCGACGAGAAGATGGCCAGCCTGGCGCAAGCCCAGGAGCAGCAGGTGCCAGGCGAGATTCGTCTGACTGAGGCGGAGATAAACTCCAAGATTCAGGAAGGCCTCAAGAACAATCCCCCGCCGGCGGGCGCCGTGACCCTGAAAGGGGCAGTGGTGCATCTTGAGGGGGACAAACTCCGGACGATGCTCACCGTCAACGTGAAAGGAATAGAGCTGGTCGTAACCGTGGGCGGGAGCCTGGATTTCAGCCAGCACACCGTCCGGCTCATCCCCTCTGAAGTGCGCCTGGGCAGTCTGCCCGTGCCCGCTTCCTTGATGAAGGACCGCATCGATATGCAGATGCAGGTCCCCGCCTCTGTCGCGGCCATGCGCATCGAGAACGGCGAACTGGTCGTCCAGGCTCAGTAGCCTCGGCGCCCGTCAGGACCCTGCCGCGCTGGCCTGCCGGGCCTACACCGCGCAAACAACGTCTAGGCCCAGGCGGACGTAATCAGGCCGCGCATGAATTCCGCTGCCAGCTGCGCGTTCTTCTCGGCAAACTCGACGCCCACCGTTTGCCCCTTCACGACAGGGAGCGGATGGCACAATTCGTACCCGATGTACCCTTGATAGCCGATTTCCCGCATGGCCCGCACGAAAGGTGCGTAGTAAGCTTCGCCTTTCACCTTGCCGTCCGGCCCCCGATCGTATTCACCGCCAAAATGCGACAGCGCCTGCAACGGTCCGACATCCAGGGCTGCCTGACGGATAAGCTCCGGACTTTTGCGGGTCTCGGCCGGCATGATGGGGACGTCAAGCGACACCTTCAGGTAAGGCGAATTGACCTCCTTCACCATGCGCAGCACGTCGTGGTGAGTCTCGATGATGGGATGGTGGTTTTGCAGCGCCAGCGTCACCCCGGCGTCGCCCGCGCAACGCGCGCACTCGATGAGCCCCTCGCGGCACCATCCCCAAGTCTCCTCCTTGGAGAAGTCCTTATGGCTGAATTTCCAGATGCTGTCCGCAATGGTGTATTTGGCGATTTGGGGGTGCTTGGTGACACCCGGCCAGCCGAGAAAGACGCGCAAGGTCTTGGCGCCGAAATCCGCCGTCAGGCGAATCAGGTCCCGCACGTAAGCGACCTGACATTCTCGGTGTTCCGGAACCGGGCTGCTGAAGTCGTTGTTGGCAGCCACCCCGTAAATCTGAATTCCTTCCCCCTCCGCCAGGGAACGCAGCTCCTGGCAGCGGCTCTTGGGCCAATCGAGCGGATTGCCGTGGGGTCGCTTGCCGTCGATCTCGACGCCGTCGTAACCATATTTCTTGGCCCGTTTGACTACCTCCTCCAAGGGGAGCGCTTCTCCGCGGTACCAAACCCCCAAGAAAGTGATGCTGTAAAGGCCAAGCTTCATCTGGGGACCCTTCTCTTGCGGGGTTAAACTCGGAAAACCAAAGGCATTCGACTGTAACACCCCTGCCGTAGCCGCCAAGGCCGTGCCCACAAACTGTCTGCGATTCATCTCCATTTTCCCCATACCTGACATACCTCCACGATTCCTGAAGTCTTAATATTGCGCTTTCCTCTTCTGCCGCGAGCGAAATCATACGCTCGCCGCCGTCGCATTTCAAACGCACAAGGCGACGGCGCGGATCGGCGAACCGGAGCCCTGGCGGATCTTGAGCGGCAAAGCTACAAACAGGAAGAAATCCGGGAGCTGCTCCAGGTTCGCGAGGTTTTCGATAATCAACACTCCCTTCTCCAGCACCAGAGGGTGAATCGGATCTTTCGCCAGTGCCGCCGGGGGATCCGGCGAAAGTGTATCGACCCCGAGGGCGGCAACGGACTTTTCGATGAGATACTCCGCCGCGTCTCTGCCCACGCCCGGCCAGTCTGCAAGATACCGCCGGTTGTCGGGGCGGAGGCCCCAATAAGCCGACCAGCCAAAGTCAAACAGCACAATGTCCCCCGCCCGAAGAGCGCCGTGCTGTGCCTCCCAGGCGATAACAAAACTCCTGGAAACGTAGTCCTTTTCTCTAAAACCCCGGCAATCCAGATGCACACCGCGGCCCATCAAGCGCGTCGGCGGGACTTGGTCAATCGTGACGTGGGCCGGAGGTTTGGCATCGCTGATGAAATGCGCGGGAGCATCCACGTGCGTGCCGTTGTGCTCGTGCATCACGAGTTGATAGCTCAAGGCGCGGTCACCATGCCAATAAGAAGTGTAGAGATTGTGGAAGAATTTGCCGTGCGTCGGATAGTGCGGCATGTGCTCTTCGAGTGCCTGGCTCAAGTCAACCACCCGGGCCTCGCGAAGACTCGCACTCAGGCTGGAGAGATCGATCATGGTCCAACTCCGTGTGGGAGTGTTGTTACGATTAGCGGCCGGAAGTATAAAGGATGAAGCCTGCCGGCCGAAGCGCAAACGTAGAAGTCAGCAGGCCGCAACTTCGACACAATCTTCCAGGGCCTAGTCTGAGATTGAGCTGGTGATTCTTCTTTGCGAAGCGCGAGCTCCGCTGCCGCTCGGAAGGAACCCCAAGGTACACCCCGGCTTCCTTCGGCGTGATCACGCAAGTAGGGATGAAATGCCAGGAAAAGAGGGACTATTCGGCAGCGGCAAAGTAGCCCGGCTTCGCCCGGACGGTGAGACCCTTGCGTTTGGCCTCTACGCGGATTGTCCGATAGGTGCCATCCAGCTTATCCTTCTTGGGGCTATAGCCGATACTGTACTGCTCATTCAGCTCGCGCCCGATGGATTCCAGCGATTCGGCAAGCTGCACCAGGCGGGTGGCGGAGTAGATTCCGGTCGCAGCACCCAGGCCCTTGTTCTGCGAGGTGTCGCCGATCTGGCCGTGGGAGAAGTAGCCGGTCCCCAGGTCGGTGCCCGGCGTCTCTTCCCGGGGAAACTCGGCCTTGCCACCCGTCTCCTCCGCCATCTTCGCGAGGATCTTGTTGCCAGGATGTTCGTAACCGAAAGCCACGATCCCGAGGGCATAGACAATGGTCTCGGCCCTGTGCGCCATGGAGATGGCTTCCGCCAGACTGCGTTCGCTCTGCACGTCAATGCCATCGCTTACCACCACCAGGACGCGCCGCATATCCTCCGGCGGGCCCGACTTGAGCATCTTCTCCTTGCACGCAAAGTAGATCGCGTCATAGAGGGCTTTCCCACCGCCCGCCTTCAGGCCGCGGATTTTTTCGTTCAGTAGTTCGGGTTCGTTGGTGAAGTCTTGCACCAGGGAGCTGGTGGCGTCGAAGGTCTGGAGAAAAATCTGGTGCTTGCTGCTCCGGCCCTGGAGCATGTTAAAGACAAATTCGCTGGCCGCGTCTTTTTCGAAATCCAGCGCCCGCCGCGCGCTGTTGCTGGTGTCGAGGATTAAGCCAATCCTGAGGGGGGGCCGCACTTCGCGACTGAAGTAGCGGACGGTCTGCCGCACTCCGTCCTCGTACACCGCAAAGTCCTCCTTGTTGAGGTTGATGACCGGGCGGCCCCGCTTGTCCAACACGGTCACAGGGACGTTGACCACCTCCACCCGCACGCGGATCTTACGAAGATCGGGGGGCTTAGGAGCCTCGGCGGAACCGGCTGCGGGCTGAGAAGCCGCCGCGGCCTGCGCCTCTGCCTTGGGCGGAGTATCCTGAGCGGCGCTCAGCCTCAGGGTCGCAACGAATACCAGTCCCGCCACGGCCAGCGCCCCGACGAGGGCCGCGCAGGCTCGGTGCGAACCAATCCCCGAGAAAGCAGGAAGCGAAGCCTTCGCGAGAGTTGCAGACGGCTCGTTCCTGTTCCCCCCAACCAAGCAGGGAAGGCTGAATCCCAGGTGCTGCACGCCCATGGTCGGTTTCCTTTGGCCCGCAGGGCGCTCCGACGCTCCAGGCTATCTTACCTCAAACCTGCCGCCACTAGTAGCTCCCGCTTCGGCGCCGCCCGGGACTGGCTCCCGGGCACCAGCCCGCAGGCCCAACCTCGTCGCCCCGCCTGACTGAGGAAAAACGCGCTTGACTTAGGGAAATCGGATAGGCGAAAATCCTTCCACCGTCGCTCCAGGTGTGCGCTCATACTCACACACGGAAATGGGGGTGTTAAACGGTTGGCTGAAGTAAGGCTTCAGGAAGGCGAATCTTTAGAAAACGCTCTGCGCCGTTTTAAGCGGAAGGTTCAACAGGAAGACATCATTAAGGAGATTAAGAAACACTCCTTCTACCTCAAACCCGGGGAAAAGCGCCGAGTCAAGGAAGCGTTGGCTCGGAAGCGAAGCCGAAAGAAGGCCAGGCACGAACAGGAATAGGCCTGCTCCGGTAAGGCGGGGGTGGGAACTAGCGAACGATTGCTTGTTTTCACCCTCCCCCTGGGACCCGAGGTGAACGCCGGTTCGAGCAAGGGAGCCAGGCATGGAATACCGGGACAAGCCCTTGAAGTGCATCGACTGCGGGGCGGAATTCGTTTTCACTGCCGGCGAACAGCTCTTCTTCGCGGACAAAGGCTTTAGGAACGAACCCAAGCGGTGCAAGCCCTGCAAGGTCAAGCGGAGCCATATGCTGAGCGGCCAGGGCTACCAGCGCGTTGAGACCACCGCCGTATGCTCTCAGTGCGGCAAGGAAACCACCGTACCTTTCAAGCCCACGCAAGGTCGGCCGGTGTACTGCCGGGAGTGCTTCCAGCAACGACGCTCTACGCCTTCGGCAGCGTGATCCCGCCACTCGTCTTCTTAGCACGTCACATCTGTCTCTGCGCTCGCAGGCGCGGGCGCAGAGGGTGAACCTTGTAGAGAGCGAACCGTCCGTCCAGCGCGGGGCAATTTGACAGCCCCAGCTGCTTGGTTTAGATTGACCGTCAACTCCGATGAGGGGCAGTTTGCGAACTGCCCTACTAGGGAGGGGGAGCCGGCTTCTCGCATGTTGGATCTTGGGTTTATCCGCGACAACCTGGAATTGGTGAAACGGAAGCTACGCGAGCGCGGTTTCCCGGACATCCTGGAGAACTTCGAGACCGTGGACCGGGAGCGCCGGAAGTTTCTCGTCGAAGCCGAGAACCGCAAGGCGCGCCGCAACAAGGTCTCCGATGAAATCGCTGCCCTGAAGAAGCAAAAGCAGGATGCTTCGGCACTGATTGCCGAGATGAAGCAACTGGGAGCAGAGATTCAGGAACTCGACGCCAAGGCCAAAGCGTACGACGACCAGTTGCGCGAACTCTTGCGCAACATCCCCAACGTTCCTCACCCGAGCGTTCCGGTGGGAAGCGGTCCGCCGGACAACCAGGAGGTCCGACGCTGGGGCGAGCCGCGCCGCTTCGATTTCGCGCCCCAGGCCCACTGGGACTTAGGCCCGGCGCTGGGCATCCTCGATTTCGATCGCGCCGCAAAGATTGCGGGGACGCGTTTTGCGGTTTACACGGGGCTGGGTGCCAAGCTCGAGCGCGTCCTGGCTAATTTCATGCTCGACATCCACACCCGCGAGCACGGGTACACCGAAGTCCTGCCGCCCTTCATCGTCAACTCGGCGAGCCTCTATGGGACCGGGAACCTGCCCAAGTTTGCCGCAGACCTTTTCAAACTCGAAGGCACGGACTACTGGCTGATTCCCACGGCCGAAGTTCCCGTGACAAACCTTTATCGCGACGAAGTGCTGGAGGCTGAGCAGCTACCGCTTAAGCTCTGCGCCTGGACGGCGTGCTTCCGCAGCGAGGCGGGTTCCTACGGCAAGGACACGCGCGGCATCATCCGCCAGCACCAGTTCCAGAAGGTTGAACTGGTGAAGTTCGCACTACCCGAGAAGTCTTACGACGAGCTGGAATCCCTCACCCACGACGCCGAAGTCATCCTGCAACGCCTTGGTTTGCCCTACCGCGTCGTCGTTCTGTGCACGGCTGATGTGGGTTTCAGCTCGGCGAAGACCTACGACCTGGAGGTCTGGTTGCCCTCGAGCGGCGAGTACAAGGAAATCTCCTCTTGCTCGAACTTCGAGGCCTTCCAGGCGCGGCGCGCCAACCTGCGCTTCCGCCGCGGCGCAGGCAAGACGGAGTTTCTGCACACGCTGAACGGCAGCGGCTTGGCCATCGGACGAACCTGGCTCGCTGTGATTGAAAACTACCAGCAGGCCAACGGCTCCGTCGTCATCCCCGAAGCACTGCGTCCCTACCTCGACGGTCTGGAACGGCTTGTCCCCCCCAAGTAGATGCCTGCCTGCGCTCAAGGTTGACCGCGGAAAGCTGATTGTTCCTGCGCAGCATCTTGCCGCTATTGCTCTGGCTCGTTTTTCGTGGGTGCCGGCTCCGGCATGTAGACGTGAAAATCACCCGGGGCGTGGGTGTGCTCAAACTGGAGGGTGGTATGCCTGATGCCGAATTGGCCGGCCAGAACTTCTCTTATGCGGTGGGCGATCGTCTCGCTTTCTGACGTGGGGACGTCCAGGATTTGCACATGGCACGAAAGGGCGCAGGACTGGGCTCCCAGGCTCCAGATGTGGATATCGTGCACCTCGCGCACGCCGGGAACTTTCAACATCTCCCCGGCCACTCGCTCCAGGCTCAGGCCCTTGGGCGTGCTCTCGAGCAGGATATTGGCCGAGTCCCGGATAATGCCCCCAGCGCTCCAGAGGATCATCCCTGCAATCAAGAACGCCAGCAGCGGGTCGATCAGGTACTGGCCGGTTTGCTGGATGAGCCAAGCTCCGGCAATGATACCGACGTTTGACAGCGCATCGCCCAGGTTGTGGATGAACACCGCGCGCAGGTTCAGGTCGCGCCGGTCACGCACGAGCGCCAGCGAGATCCCACCGTTGATGACCAAGGCGATCAGGCCCACCGCGAGCATCGTCCGACTCGAGACGGGCACGGGCCGGAGCAGTCGTTCGTAGCCCTCATAACAAATGAACAGGGCCACGCCCACCAGAAGCAAGGCATTCACGAAGGCGGCCAGTACACCCGCGCGGTGGTAGCCGAAAGTCTTCTTGTGGTCGGGAGGTTTTTGCTCGAAGTAGAGAGCGATCCAGGAAAGAACGAGCGTGGGTATGTCCGTGAAGTTGTGCCAGCCGTCGCTGATCAGGGCCAGGCTGTGGGCCAGCATCCCGGCCACGAATTCCGTCGCGACCAGGGCGAGGGTGGCCACCAGGGCAATCCTCACCACCCAGTTCGCCGAACGGGAATGGCTCAACGCGTGCACGCGGCCTCCGCGGGCGATTCTATTCCATCGCTGAATATACACGCAACGCGCGGTGGCGTGACCTGTGGCGCGGGCAGGCGAAATTGACGCTGCGCAGGGCAGGGTGTAGACTGCCGCACGCACTTCAGCCGACCGGGTTAGCGATAAGCGGTGGTGTCGTGCCGCCCCGAAGTCAGGCCGGAAGACCGAATAGCAGTCAGGAGAAGAAGCCGTGGCCACCACAACTTTTGACTATTACCAGGCAAACCGCGAGCGATTTCTGGAGGGGTTGAAGACGTTTCTGAAGATTCCGAGCATCTCGACGCTGCCTGCGCACAAAGCCGATATCCGAGGCGCGGCGGCGTTTGTGGCCAATGAACTGCGCGAGATGGGCATGCGCAGCGTGGAGATTATTGAGGGGAAGGAAAACCAGAACCCGCTGGTCTACGCCGAGTGGCTGGAGGCACCGGGTAAACCGACGCTGCTGCTTTACGGCCACTACGATGTCCAGCCTCCCGACCCGCTGGAAGAATGGAAGTCGCCCCCGTTTGAGCCCACCATCCGCGATCAGAACATCTATGCGCGCGGCGCCGTGGACGACAAGGGGCAAACGTACCTCGTCCTGAAGGCGGTGGAAGGCTTCCTGAAGGCCGAGGGCAAGCTGCCCATCAACATCAAGTTCCTCATCGAAGGCGAAGAGGAAACGGGTGGCGAGCACATCGAGCAGTATGTGGCGGCGCATCCCGACCGGCTGAAAGCCGACGCCGCGCTCATCTGTGATACAGAGATGTTTGCGCCGGAGTTGCCCACGCTCACCACGGGCCTGCGCGGCTTGGTTTACACCGAGATCGAAGCCCGCGGCGCAAGCCACGACCTGCATTCGGGTGTCTATGGCGGGGCCGCACCCAACCCGTTTCAGACGCTCGCGGAAATCATCACCGCGCTCAAAGGCCGCGACGGCAAGATTCGCATCCCCGGCTTCTATAAGCGCGTGAAGAAGCCCAGCGCCAAGGAACTCCAGGCGTGGAAGCGCCTGCCCTTCAACGAGAAGGAATATCTGAAGAAGGAAGTCGGCGCCCCGGCCCTGGTGGGCGAGAAGGGCTTCTCGGTGCTCGAACGAACCTGGGCTCGACCGACGCTCGAAGTCCACGGCATCCGCGGCGGGTTCACGGGCGAAGGCGGGAAGACCGTCATCCCGGCGGTGGCTACGGCAAAAATCAGCATGCGCTTGGTGCCGGACATGCGGCCGCGGGAGGTCATTCGCCAATACACGAATTACGTGAAGAAGCTGACGCCGAAAGGCATCAAGACCACGGTGCGTGTGCTGAGTTCGGCGCCCGCGTCGGTGGTCTCGACCGCGAGTCGCTATATCGCGGCCGCGGCCAACGCCTTGGAGCAGGTCTTCCACCAGAAAACGGTTTACATGCGCTCGGGTGGTTCGATTCCCATTGTCGGCGTTTTCTTGAAGCACGCGGGAATCCCGAGTGTCCTGATGGGGTTCGGCCTGCCTGACGATAACCTTCACGCGCCGAACGAGAAGTTCCACCTGCCCAACTTCTACCGCGGCATTGAGACGGTGGGGCGGTACTTTGAGCTGTTGGGGCAGTAGCGAAGAGCAGTTCACAGTTGACAGTCCACAGTTGACAGTTCGGGGGCGTGGCGTTCTTGCTGTGGACTGTTGACTGTCACCTGTCGACTCCTTTGCCATGAGCGAATTCAAACCCTACGTTCCCCACGATTCGCCCGAGCCTGAGTTCACTCTCAAAGCTGTCTTGGCGGGCATCCTGATGGCCGCCGTGTTTGGTGCGGCCAACGCCTACCTGGGCATGAAGGCCGGCCAGACGGTGGCCGCCACGATTCCCGCCGCGGTGATTGCCATCGCCCTGTTCCGCTTGCCGTTCTTTCGCGGCGGCGTCCTGGAGCAGAACCTGACGCGCACCGCCGCCTCGGTGGGCGAGGCCTTGGTGGCCGGCGCCATCTTCACCATCCCGGCCTTCATGATGGTGAACGTGGGAGGGCAGCGTCTCTGGACCGACCTGCGCAGTCATTTCTGGGTGGGGACGCTAATCCTGCTGGCCGGCGGGCTGCTGGGGATTTTCTTCATCATCATTTTGCGGCGGCCGCTGTGCGTGGAATCGGATTTGCCTTTCCCGGAAAGCACGGCCAGCGCCGAGGTGGTAAAAGCCGGCCAGCAGGGCGCGACCGACGCGCCCAAATATGTCTTCGGGGCCATGGCCATGGGCGCCCTCTTGCAGGTGCTCAAGGACGACAAGGGCCTGCAATACTTCAAGGATTCCGTCAGCTTCTTCGTGCATTTCCCGAAGTCGCTCATCGGCTATTTCGGTTTCCAAAAAGAACCGATCGGCGATGTAACCTACACGGGAGGCATCGCCTATACGACACCTTCCGCGTCGCCCGCGCTGATCGGCATTGGGTACATCATCGGGCCGCGCCTGGCGGCCATCAACTTTTCCGGCGGTGTCATCGCCTGGCTTGTGCTGATTCCGCTCATCCTTTTCATCGACCCAGATCTGCCGCGTCGCCTGGGCGGCACGGTGGGAGGCACCGCCCCCTGGGACCTGCTCAGCTACACGGTCTGGTACAACGTGGTTCGCCCCATCGCGGTCGGAGCGATGCTCGTGGGGGCTGTGTACACGCTTTACGGCATGCGCGAACCCATCCTGCGCTCGATCCGCGGCGCCGTGCAGGCTTCCTCCGCCGCGGGCACCGCTGCCGCGCGCACCCGCCTGGATATCGACATCCCCATCAAGTGGATTCTTCTTTCCATCGCCGGGTTGGTGATTCCCATAACCATCATCTACTACCACTTTGCCCGGAGCTGGGGCGCCGCGATTCTGGCCGCCGTGGTGATGACCCTGAGCGGATTTTTCCTGGCCGCGGTCGGCGGCTATCTCGTCGGCTTGGTAGGCTCCTCGAACCAGCCCGTCTCCGGCCTGACGCTTGCGGCGCTGGTCATCGCCGCGCTGGTAATGGTGGCCATCGGGGTGAAGGGGCTGGGGGGCGTAGCCGCCGTGCTGGGGGTGGCTTCGGTGGTTTGCTGCGCCTGCTGCGTCTCCGGCAGCCTGATTCAAGATTTGAAGGCCGGGTACTTGCTGGGCGGGACGCCGTGGAAGATGGAACTGGTTGAGGTCTTGAGCGTCACGGCCGTGTCCTTCTTTCTGATTCTGCCCATCATCGCGCTGCACGAGGCCAATCTGGCGACCGGCGGGATTGGCGGTCTGAAACTGCCCGCGCCGCAGGCCGGGCTGATGGCCTCGCTGGCGCAGGGCATCGTCGGGGGACAGATGTCCTGGGGACTGATCTTGATGGGACTTCTGTTTGGCATAGCCCTGGTGATGATTCAGGCACCTTCGCCCATGCTCATCGCCGTGGGGATGTATTTGCCCCTCGAAACCACCTCGGCGATTTTCGTGGGCGGCGTGATGAAGTGGGTCGCCGACCAGTGGGCTCGCCGCCAGAAACTCTCTCCGGAAGAAAGCGCCAAGTTCGAGGAACGCGGGACGCTCCTGGCCTCCGGCCTCATCGCCGGCGAAGCCATTACCGGCATCTTGCTCGCTGCCCTGTTCCTGACAGGCATTTCTTCGCTCACCAAACTCCTCACCGGCCTCGAGACGCTGCCCTTCGTCGCCGCCTGGGGCGGTCGGATTTCGCTCGTCGCTTTTGCCGTCATCGCTTATTGCCTGATTCGCCTCCCGCTGCGGAAGAAGCCCGCGTAGGGGCGGACGGCATCCGCCCAGGGCGCAGCCAGTTGCGCCCCTACCCTGCACGCCAGGGTGGAATGTCTAACTACCGCTTTACAACGCCGGGATTTGGCCCCATACTTTGCGCCAGCGAGGACATCTAAACGGTGGAGCCAGTTCTGCGCCAGCAGGGCGCAGAACCCATGGAGGATGCCATGAAGAAAGTTCTGATCCTAGTCTTACTCGGCGTTTTCGCCACGATAGCATTTGCTGCGCAAACGGTGAAAGCGCAGGAGAAGAAGGAAAAGCCTGCCGTCGCTGCCAAGGAAGTCCGTTGGCACGGCACGCTCCTTCGGTTCAGCACGGATGCTACTAGCATTGACGTCCGCAAGGGAACTATCGAAAAAAAGATTTACTTTGACAGTTCCACCAAGTGGACCAAGGACAAGGGGACGAAGACCATCGACATGAAGGAATTCAAAGACGGCTCGGACGTGATCTGCCTGGGCAAGTACGATGAGAAAGGTGAGTTCCACGCCACGCGCATCGATTTTCGGCGGTAATTGTGCCTCGTTTTCACCCCCATTGCAGGCGCGGCGGCGACGTGGCTGAGGCCGGGGCACCGCTGACCGCGAAGGCAGACAAGGCAGAGTCGCCTTCGGGCCGAGAGCGAGGCAGTGTTTAAGAAACCCCAGCGCCCGCTGGAGGTGTGACTTTTGGCCGGTGGTCGCGGCGACGGGAACCCGAGCCGTGGTGTACCGCGCGTCCGCCAAGGGGAAGCGGGCATCATCCAGGCATAGTGGGGCCTTTGTCCAAGGTGCTCGCTCGCCGCGGGGGAAACCTTTAGGCAAACGTCAGCGCAGATCCTCCATCATGATCATGAGCCCGCTGCTGTCCAGCGGAATTTCCACTTTCCTCTTGTGCCTTTCTGCGCTTGAAGCGCCGACGCCGCGGGGCTGTTGAGGTTGTCGCGAATGCTAGTCCGGCCGCCGGTAAGGCACCCGTATATACGGGCAAGAGCAAATGGCTAGGTTGCACGCGCCTCGTGACCAGGGAAGCGCAGACTCGGACTGCCGGGGCTGGCGAGAGTGTATCTCAAAGGAGGTGTGATATGTCCTCCCGGCGATGCTCACAAGTACTTGGCGTAGTGCTCTGCCTGGCCGCCGCCAACTTCGTTATGGGGGCGCAGGAACCAAGCCTGCGCGATGAGCCCAACCTGACGGATGAACAAAAAGAAGCATTCCTGCTGAACGCTCAAGTGGTTAACAGCGTGCAGATCAGCAAAGGCATCACTCATCCCTGGCGGCTGACGCTAAGCGACG
>Ga0315282_10003295_pt1 | contig 29030 bp, 37 predicted proteins | sample YL17G07_20_MG_FD_203693 | JGI IMG/M metagenome (GOLD analysis project Ga0315282, IMG submission 203693) | Sediment microbial communities from Yellowstone Lake, YNP, Wyoming, USA - YL17G07_20 | ecosystem: Environmental > Aquatic > Freshwater > Lake > Sediment | place: USA: Wyoming | collected... | reverse complement strand
TCATGACTTAACGTGACCTGCTCGATCTTATCTGTTGTGCACACGGATTCGATAAAAACCTGAGAGACAAGTGAAACTATGAATCGATGGAGACTACCTGAACGGCGCCTTCGATTCATCGAGAACCCTGTAAAGTTCATCACGAACCGGCGGCTCAAGCTTCACTCGCGTTCCATCGCGCTTAACGAAGACTCTACCTTTCTCGGGTTTTGCAATCTCTCCGATTATGGATGCAGCGACTCCGCTTCGCTGAAGCGTCTTCGCGATCCTATTCGCGTTTACCGGTCTCGCTGCAATCAGCAGTGAGCCCGAGCTCAACACTCGCAGCGGATCGAGACCCAGGGCATCGCACACGGATTCTGTTTCGGGAGCCACAGCGATCCTTGACTCTTCCACCACCATGCCGGTCCTTGAGGCTTCGCCAATTTCCCACAGGGCACAGATGATGCCTCCCTCTGTCGGGTCGTGCATAGCATGAACACCGCCCGTCTTCACAGCAATCATCGCTTCGTTGACCACGCTGATTCGCCGCGAGAACGTCTTCGCACGTTGAACGACATCATCCCCCAGCGGGTGGGTTAGCCTCTCCCCAAGGTCGCATGCGAGAATTGATGTGCCTTCGATGCCCACCGTCTTCGTGAGTATGATTTTGTCGCCGGGCTTGGCACCTCCGGTCGAGATGTACTTGCCAGATGTGATCTCACCGATCATCGATCCCACTATTATGGGCCGGTGGAGGCCGGGCGTGATCTCTGAGTGCCCGCCTGCGACGGTGACTGATATTTCGCGTGCGGCCTCGTCCACTTGACTCATGATCCGCTCAAGAACGCCTGTGCGTGAATGTTCAGGAAGCAGCAGACAACATAAGAACCAAACCGGTTTTGCTCCGCGTGTCGCGACATCATTAGCATTCACGTGAACCGACAGCCAGCCGGCGTTTTCCTGCGCGCCCGTTATGGGGTCAGTAGTCAGTATCAGGAGCTTCCCATGGGTGCGAACTATTGCCGCATCCTCTCCCAATGCTGGACCGAGTAGAAGCCTACGATTAGGCGCACCGGTGCGCCGAAATACTATCCGAGAGAGTGTATCTGGAGGGACTTTCCCAGTCAAGAAGGTCTCGTTGACCACTTCCCTTCTCTCCGCCGCTCTCCTTCCAGCTTGCCTGAGGTGAAGGCATCAACCAATATCATGGTTCCTATCACCGGCAAGGCCCTTCTCAAGGGAGACTGGAACGCGGGCTCGCGCACTCAAGATCGATTTCATTCATTCAAATGGGCCAGACTCGTCATCGCCCGCAAGCATGTGGATCGAAGAAGCAAGATTTCCGTCTTATGCTGCACCAATCGGCACCAATGCTGATGGCGGCCATGAGTGAGCACAGGGTAGGGTCAACTTGATATGCCGATTTTGAACTGAGGTTCGGTCGGGTGAAGAAGGGACGGGCTGGTCACCAATCAAGGGCGGCAAGATCTGGGGCCACCTTTCCCAGGAAGTGGTGCGCGCTGGCCACTGTATGATGTGCGGCGCCTGTGTGGCCTCATGCCCCGTGAACGTACTGTATGTCGGCAAGGACGAGGAGCCAGTGATCGTGGGGCCGTGTGCCGCATGCCAGGTCTGCTACTATAGCTGCCCACGGCTTGAACTTCCGATAGACGAGATCGAGCATCTAATCTACGGCAGGAGCAGATCGGCCGAAGAGGAGACGCTTGGAATCTACAAGGCGATCTATTCGGCCCATGCAAATGACGACGAGCTCCGTCGGTCAGGCCAAGATGGGGGCACAGCGATCGCACTCCTCGCGCACGCGCTGAACATCGGGCTCATCAATGCTTTCGTCACGATGGACTTCGCGAAATCGAATTCCGCCTTTGCACTTGGCAAGGGAATGCCGATGAAGACCGTGCCCAGGATCGGCTCCACGGTCCAAGATGTGATCGAAACGGCGGGTTCGAAATACACTCATGGTGGAGCGCTGGGGGGACTGTCGGACGCCGCTGCGTCGTTTCCAGACGGAAGAATTGGCTTGGTCGCTCTGCCTTGTGAACTGCAAGGCCTCTGGCGTATGCATACGTCGCTTCAGGGAACCTACAAGTTCGGGGGTTCGGGCGTGGCTGGCGGCAGACCAACTCTCACTATCGGACTGTTCTGCTCGAAGGTCTACTATCATCAGAAACTGGTGAACGAGTTCATCCAGGAGAAAAACGGCATCGATCCCTCCAAGGTTACGAGGACCGTGATAAAGCACGGGAAGTTCAAGGTCTACGTCGGCGCCGAGGCTATCGTCGATACTTCACTGAAGCATCTGGAGGAGTACATGAGTGGCCCGTGCAAATACTGCATTGATTACACTGCCGAACTTGCCGACATCTCCGTAGGCGCGATCGGATCGCCAGACGGATGGAACACCGTGATCGTCCGAACGGAAGTCGGCGAGCGTCTCTTTGAAAGCGCAAGAAGGGCAAATGTGGTCGATGCAAGTCCAACGGACGCAGATGGACCAAGTCTGCTACCATTGATCAAGATGGCCGCGAAGAAGAAACTGCAGAACAACGCCTACTACCTGAGGCGAGGCATTCGCCCGGAACGTCTCATCCCAAGATAGAATCCATCAACGCACACGCAAGATCATGCCAACGCCCAACATGCTAGCCATGGACTGAGAGAATGTGAACCATATTCACTTCACGCCCTTGGCGTTCGAGAGTCTTGGAGTAAGGTCAATGTGCACTTATGTCGAGACACGGGATGTGAAGATTCTCATTGACCCTGGAGTGGCACTGGGACCTCGTTTTCGCCTGTTCCGCATCCCGAAGAGTACAATGCCCTGAAAGATTCGCGGCAGAGAATCCGCGAATACGCACGCATTGCAGATGTCCTGACGCTTTCTCATTATCATCATGACCACTTCACTCCGAACTTCACTGACACTACGTGGCTAGCCAGCAGTGCACGCGAGGCCCGAGACATCTATCACGGGAAGACTATGCTGGTGAAGGATGCGAGATCTTCGACCAACGTCAGCCAGAGAAGACGAGGATGGATCTTCCAAAGTTTCTGCCGGAAGATCCAAGCCGAGATAATTGTTGCTGATGGGAAGAGCTTTGATTACGGCGACACGAAAGTCAGGTTCTCACCCGCGCTCCCGCACGGTGAAGACTCCACAGAGCTGGGCTCGGTACTGGCCACGGTCATCGAGTCTGGCTCGGAGAAATTCATTCATGCATCGGATATTCAGGGGCCAATATCGGAGACGGCGCTTCAGTTCATTCTCAGCGAGCGACCATCGGCAGTCATTGTTGGCGGTCCACCGACCTACCTCGCCGGCTATAAGGCCTCAGAGGATTCCATAAAGAGAGGCATGAGCAACCTTGCCATGATCGCTAAGAAAGTTCCACTCGTAGTGGTTGACCATCATCTGTTGAGAGCCCAAGAGTCTCTCCAGGAGCTATCCGTGATTTCTGCGGAAGTCAAGCCTCTTGGTGGCTCAATCATGACTGCTGCTGAGTACATGGGCGAACAGCCTCGGTTGCTTGAGGCAAACCGCCGGAAGCTCTACGAGGAGAATCCGCCGTCTCGGCAGTTCATCAAATGGACGAAGTTGAACAAGGAGAAGCAGCGTCTGGTCAAACCGCCGCTCGAAAAAGCGAGAAGAAAAAAGGGAGGGATTTCGGAGCCACGCTAGGCTCCGATGAGGTTCTCTGCGATGAGCTTGTCTGCGACCCTGAACGTCTTGCCACATTGTGGGCAAGCGTAGTGTTTTACGTGAAGAGCTGGTCCTCTGCCGTCCCTGGGTTGCATGTTCCATTCTTTCATTGGCCTTTCGATGTCTATTCCGCATCTTGCACATTTGGTCACTTTTTTTCACCAAGCCTTATGTCGGCGACATGGTCTGCCCCCCAGCCCGTAGGGCTGATGCGAGGGAGCCCATGCCACCGTCCATCCCCGATACCGTACAGGAGGTATATGAGCGTTCCGATGACGGTACACATGTGTTTCTTGTCTTCAGCACGCCTCAACATGGAGCTGCGGTTCGGAGCTGCTTGAGCACAAGGTCAACCACAGTGTCCACCGACTCTTGGACTGCTCGCGATAGCACCGTGCCTTCGTCGAATCGCTCGCCCTCAATACCGTAGATGACCATGCGAGATGGAAGTCGGTTCATCGTTCGCGCAAGCTCGACCGCCTCTCCGACGCTGAATGCGTGCGTTGAGTAGCGTAACAATCCCGTTGGGATCCGCTGTGCTCGCGCGTCGATACGGTGAATCGTGCCTGGCTTTGCGCCTGAAGAGGCCGCGTCGACTATGATGACTCTGTCAGCCCCCTTCCATGACTCCATCAAATCCGTGCCCTCTCCACTAGCTTCAATGACCGTGACGTTTCCTAGTGAAAGCTGCCTCAAGCGCCGCGCAACAACAAGCCCCACAGCATCGTCGCTACGATACTCGTTGCCAGCCCCGATGACGAGAATGCGAGCGTCTGCTGGCAAGATTCTTGCCAAGCCTTCACTCGCGTTCAATAGTCAGCTTCAATGAGTGTGTAGAGCACGAAATGCATGGATCGTAATTGCGGACGGCTTGCTCGCATTGCCACGTGAGCTTCTCCTGCGTCAGTCTGAGGTTCTTCGAGACGAACTCACGGAGATCACTCTCGATCGTCCTCTGATTCTGCGCCGTCGGTGGAACAATCTTGGCATCAAGAATCGACCCACTGTCATCAATCCGGTAGCGATGGTAGAGACTGCCACGCGGTGCCTCGGTGCAGCCACAACCCCTCGAAGCGTGCGGTTTCACTTCCACGGCCGGCTTCTCTGGCATCTCATACTCGTCAATGATGCGTAGGGCTTCGTCACAGGCGTACACCATCTCTACGCTACGCACAATGATGCTCTTGAATGGGTTTCGACATTCTGATGCAAGCCCAGCTGAACGCGCAGCCTCTTGCGCCAATGGAGAGAGGCGATCAAAGTTGACATTGTATCGTGCCAGAGGACCGACGAAGTACGAGCCGCGTTCCTTGTGAAGGGAATGGAGTGTACTTGAGTACGGCATGTGTTCCTCGAAGAAGTGATTCTCATAGTCACGTATTGGAATGTCCAAGCCCTTGTTAGATGCGATATGGCCCTCGTTAAACGGATACTCGTCTGGGTGGCGAAGTGAGACAAACTCGTAGTCCTGCTCAAACTTCGGGAAGCGAAACGTCCCGACGAGTCGTGTGGTCTCGACTGCGGCGTCCCGCGCCCATTTGAGATGCTCGACAAGTGAAACAAGTTGATGCTTGGTCGGTACCTTGTAGAATCCGCCGACTTTGACATTGATTGGATGGATTTCCCTGCCTCCGAGCAGTGTGACAAGTTCGTTACCTATCTTCTTCAGTTCAAGTGCTCGTTTCACTTCCTTTGGATAGTCCTTCGCCATCTGGATTGCGTCTTGGTATCCGAGGAAGTCAGGGGCGTGGAGCATGTAGACGTGCAGTGCGTGGCTCTCGATCCATTCGCCGCAGTATATCAGTCGGCGAAGCGCGCGTAGTTGGCCCTCAACCTTCACACCTAGAGCGTCTTCCATTGCGTGGACAGCGCTCATCTGATAGGCGATTGGGCAGATGCCACAGATGCGTGCGGTGATATCCGGGGCCTCGGTGAAGTTGCGTCCCCGCAGGAACGCCTCGAAGAAACGTGGAGGCTCGAAGATCTTCAGTTGGACATCTGTGACTTTGTTGCCTTTCACCTTCACATGGATGGCGCCTTCTCCTTCGACGCGAGCAAGATAGTCTACATTTATCGTTCTACTTTTCATGGATCTCGCTCTCCCTGCGGAATGCTTCCGTGTTTGCGTTGAATGTGCGGAACGCGCGCATGATGTCGCGATCATTGACGCCGAGACGGGTCCACCATTCGCTCAATGACCGCGTGTTCGGTGTCTCCTTAGGGCCGAAACAGCCGTAACATCCTCGGTTGAATGATGGGCAAAGTGCACCGCACCCATCATGGGTCACCGGACCAAGGCAAGGCGTGCCATGGGCAACCATCACGCAGACAGTCCCATGCATCTTGCACGTCATGCACACACTGTGAGCGGGGACGTTGGGCTTGCGTCCATTCAGGAATGCGCTGAGAACTTCAACGAGCTGACGCTTGTTGATTGGACAGCCCCAAAGTTGGTAATCGACTTGCACATGATCGGAGATGGGCGTCGATTTGCTCAGAGAATCGATGTATTGTGGCGAAGCGTATACGATGGATGCGTACTCCTTGACATCCTTGAAGTTGCGTAATGCCTGGATTCCTCCAGCTGTCGCGCAAGCACCAATCGTGACAAGCAGCTTGGACGCATTACGTATCTGTTGGATCCGCGCGTCGTCGTGTGGTGTGGTTACGGAACCTTCGACGAGCGAAATATCGTACGGACCTTTCGCCATGGCTCTTGAGGCTTCCGGGAAGTACGCGATGTTTACCGCGTTCGCGATGCTGAGAAGCTCGTCCTCACAGTCGAGAATGCTTAGCTGGCAACCGTCGCATGATGCGAATTTCCAGATAGCGAGTTTCGGTTTCCTTTTGCCTGCCATCCTCAGATCTCTCCTTTTCCAAAGAAGGGTTTGATGCGATCATATCGAAACACTGGACCGTCCTTGCACACAAAGAATGGGCCTAACTGGCAATGTCCGCAGAAACCGAAGCCGCATTTCATGTTTCGTTCCATCGAGATGTAGATCTTGTCGTCGGCCAAACCTCGTTTCTCAAGTTCCGCGACAGTGAACCGCATCATTATCTCAGGTCCGACGACCATTGCTATTGTGCTAGTTGGGTCAAAGTCCGCCCTTGGGATGAGCGTCGTGACAACGCCAACATTCCCGCGCCACCATCTCAGCGCACGGTCAACCGTGATATCCACCCGGAGATCCGAGCGTGCTCGCCACTGTTCCATTTCTTGCTGATAGAGAAGGTCTGCAGGAGTGCGAGCGCCGTAAAGCAGAAACACCTTCCCATACTCTTGCCTCTCGGAGAGCAATTGGTATAATGGCGGACGCAAGGGCGCCATTCCGATCCCTCCCGCGACGATCACAACGTCGCAGCCCTTTGCTTCCTCCATCGGCCAACTGGTCCCAAAGGGGCCGCGAACCCCGATTATGTCACCCCGACGCAGTTTCCAGATAGCATTTGTAACCGCCCCAACCGCACGCGTCGTGTGAATAAGCACATCTCGCTTCGCAGGATCACCACTAATGGAGATCGGAACTTCACCCACACCAAAAGCATACAGCATGTTGAACTGTCCCGGAGCGAACGACTTTGTCTGAATGTCACTCTTGGGTTTCAGTTCAAGCGTGAACGTATCGTACGTTTCTTGCTGTACCCGTTTGACACTGTACGCGTGTGTGAGCATCGGACTTGATGTCATAGGTGCTCGGTCCCTCATTCTATGGGGGTGCCTTGTAGACATCTAGAAGCTGCAACCTAGTAGCCTCCAAGCGCTCCACTATGATACTGGAGAAGCGCCTCAGCAACTCGTAACCGAGATCATGATCCTCTTCAGATTTCTTGCGGAGACACTTTCCATCCAGTGCAATCGCGCGCGTGAGCTCGACAGCTCGAGCGCCGAATCGCCATCGGTAGGGTGGAATCAACCATGACCAGCCGAGCACGTCTCCTTCTCCCACTGTCTGAACGCTGATGGGGCCACGTTCAGGCGTGAGTAATTCTAGCGCCACTTTGCCTTGCCGAATCATGTAGAACTGGTTCGCTTCCTCACCCTCGCGGAACAGGATCTCGCCAGCGCCGAAGCGCACATTGGACGCACAGCCGACCAGCGTCTTAAGGTGACGCAGCTCAAGCTCTTTCAAAAATGGGTGTTGTGCCAAAACAGGTTCAAGCGTTTCCATTCTCTTTCCCTCGCTCATGTGACCAACTTGTGACTTAATTCACTTTCCCGGATTGCACGTGCTTCCTCGGTGATATCAATCGCTACTGGGCACCATGTGATACAACGCCCGCACCCAACGCACCCCGAGACGCCGAACTGGTCGATCCATGTGGCCAATTTGTGGGTCATCCACTGACGATAGCGGGCCTTCGGCGAGTAGCGGATACTTCCACCGTGAATGTAAGAGAAATCCATCGTGAAACAGACATCCATCCTTCGCCGACGCTCCGCCAGCTGCCCAGAAAGATCAGTGTAATCTTCCACAGTTGTGCAGAAACAGGTCGGACATACCATGGTACAGTTCCCGCAAGTGAGACACCGGGAAGCCGCATCTTCCCATCGCGGATTCTCATAATTGCGATAAAGCAACTCCTTGATCTCGGCCGTGTTCAAGGTTCGGCCCATCTGCTTGGAACACTTCTCCACAGCACCTTCAGCTGCCGCTTTCTCTTCTTCGCTTGCTTCTCTGTGTGTGATTTCGCCAAGGACCGACGCGCCGACTTCTGTGCCGGCCTCCGCTAGGAAGTAGTGCCGCTCAGTGTTCACGACCTCCGTTACGGCCAGATCAAATCCAGAAGTCGCTTTGGGTCCAGTCTTCATCGAAGTGCAGAAACATGTGCCACCGGCTTGTACGCAGTTGACAGCAACGACGAAGATGCTCTCCCGCCGTGACTTGTAGAACTCGTCAACACATTCTCCGGCTGTGAAGATCTTGTCCTGAATTGCCATAGCGTGCAGTTCACAGGATCTGACGCCAACGAACGCGAACCTCGGCGTCTCCTCCTTGCTTCTGACGGTTTTGAGACCTATCTCAGCGCTCTTTGCCTGCCACAAGCAAACTTCTGGCTCGAGAAGGAACCGCTTCCATGAGTGAGGGCCTAGAACGTAGCCGAAGAGCGCACTGTCGGCACGCTTCTTGAGGTGATATGTACCAGCATTCTGCTCGTCGGTCCACCCCACGGGCAGATCCTTGAGTGAACTCACCTCATCGTACACTATGGCTTGGTCACGGATGGTTGGTCCGATGACGCGATATCCTTTCTTGCCCAAGGCATCGAGAAGCTGCTGAAGATGTTGACGCTCCAGAACCACTTTATCCCCGATGTGCAAGGCCGGTCTCACCGTTTATCTCGTGTTCACCGCTGACAACCGATGACACTAATCTATCTTGCGGGCTCACCGTGAGATGATCAGCAAGTTGTGCATACAGGATAGACTGATATTTACCCGGTTCGAGAACGAGATACTCGAAGAGCCAAGCCTCACGCGAACGTACAAGGAGACCCAAACTAAACTAGCCCCCAAAAAGACCCCGAAACCGTCACGGTTCAACTCCGAGTCCCTTTCGCATCTCAGGCCGTCCGCTCGTTGTGCAGTCTCGACCTGGGGGGCAAGACCTCAGCGAGGCAATGTCCGGGCGCTCATGAAGTGCGGAGCAACCTCCACAACCTCGAGGACAGCGGACCACAAAACAGGCAAGAATCGAATTGTGGAAGGTTTCGGCTACTGCGACTTGTCAGGTTTGGATTTGCCGTTCGTGGCAAGCATGGCCATGAGCTCTTGATCCTCAAGCGCGAGTTCTCTAAGTAACTCGGCGTTGGGACCTTTCGCTTTCTCCATGTTCAATCCAGTCCTGAACTTGCTCAACAGTCTTGGTCTCGAGGCGACTGATAAAAAGATATGCATCTTCTAAGCGGGCGATTCTGAGACGTTTCCCGTTCCGCCTGAGAAACATCTTGGCCACTAGGTATGCTGTTCGATGGTTCGCCCCGTCAAAGGCGTGTAGTTTCACGAGCTCCTTCATCAACCATGCAGCTTGGTATGCCAGTCCCTTAGTCTCGACCTTGATCATCCGATCGATGACGGTCTGAATGGCTTCGGGCCTGAGCAGGAGTCTGTGGGGGTGTTTGTCGCCCCCGATGTCTAGGACAGTGATGTTTGCATCAATGATGTCTTCCATGACTGGATACCAAACGCGTTTTAGTTCACCGGCCATGTCCTATCACTCTGTTCGTCGCGCTTGGTCGCCCTCTTGCCCCAAGTGCCAGGACAAGCCTCTCGACCGACACGGCCTTTAATCTATCGAGACCGCAAACCTCTAAAACAGCATGAAACCGCCATCGTTTAACTCTGAAAGGGCGTTCGGGCACCGAACCGTTAGGGTTGTCCGTGAAATGGCCCAGCATTACGCCGCCCACCAAAAAGCACCCATTATACCCCACTCGGTCAATGAGTGACAAAGACACGTCCAGAGCACCACCCAAACCCCCTCTAAGCATCAATTCCGCCGACAAGACTGATATTTACCCAGCTTCGAGAACGAGATACTCGAAGAGCCATGCCTCACGCGAACGTGCAGGGGGCCGAACTGTACTACGAATCCCACGGGCGTGGCGAGCCACTGGTACTTCTACACAACGGTTTGGGATCTACGAAGAGCTTCACAAAGCAGATGCCGGAATTCTCTAAGAGGTTTAGAGTCGTTACTTACGATCGGCGCGGATATGGGCGTTCGGCCCATTCGACTTCCCTCAAGAAGGGCTGGCTCGAAGAAAGCGTTGATGAACTGTCTCGTTTCCTCGATGAGATCAAAGTTGACCGGGCACACCTCTGCGGTATCTGCGTCGGCGGCGCTATTGCGCTTCTTTTTGCGGTCAAGAATCCCTCAAGAGTGGACCGCATTGCGGTAGCGGGAACATGCTGTTTCGGCGAAGCAGAGACCTCATCAAAAGCATTGAAGCTCTATCCACATCCAGATGACCTGCCACCTGACTGGTTACGTGAACTTACGGAGCATCATGGAGAAACGGGCGGGAAGGATCTGTACCGGGTCTTCTATCAAGCGATAAGAGAAGAGAACGGCTACCCCTTCAAGGAATACGATCTAAGACCAATACTTCCCAAAGTGAAGAACCCCGTCCTTGTCATCTATGGCGACAAGGACAACCTCTTCAGCCTCGAACAGGCCTTCACGATGCACAAATATCTGCGGAAAGCACGCTTGCATATCATTCCCAGCTGTGGTCACTTGTCAAACGAAGAGAAGCCTCAGGAATTCAACCGAGAAGCCATGGGGTTCTTCGGAAGCCTTCCTGACTAACCGGACAAACCTGGCGCCTCGCGTGAGGCTGTGCTATCGGGAGGATTCCGTTTCAATGCTAACGTTCACTTCGATCCCCTTGCGCACGCTCTCCGTGACGATACAGAAATCCTGGAAGACTTCTAGACATCTCTTCGATCTGAGGATGTCCTCGGCTCTGATCGCCGGGTGGAGTTTCACTTTCATAGATGCAATCCTCCACCTTCCCTTCTCGTTTCTTCGCATTACCGTCTCCACGGACGCTTTCAGATCGTCCACGTCCACTCTCGCCTTGCTGAGGCAGAAGAGCAGACTCGAACTCAGACAATTGCCGACAGCGGCAGAAAGCATGCGCGAGGGGTTTGGACCGGCATTCTTGCCGAGCGGTTCGGCCTCGTCGGTGACGAGTTCCGGCATGCCAGGCAAATCGAATTCCACTTTGAACTGGTAGTCTTTGACCCTGTTCAACTTGGTGATGAAGACTTTCTGCTCGGAAGACAACTAGCTCACACATCCACAGTTGGTAGGCCAAGTCAATGAATCTGGCGGTTTGCGAGGCACATGAGCGCACACCTGCTGAGCCGTCCAAATACGAGTGTACGGCATCACAGGCCAATCAGGCGCACTGTAACGCCTCTTGGCGAGGTGTTAGTTGTCGATTCCTGGGAGCACCACGTCAGGAGAATATGCGCATTTGACTCCGTACTTCGCGACGCAATCTCGGCACTTCTCCTCGTCGCAGAGTTGTGTACTGAGATACTTTTCTCCGCCATCTGGCGCCATAGCAACGACCACTCCTCGAGCGAGAGTCTTTGCCTTCTCCAGAGCCACATGGAGTATCGCTCCGGTGCTCGGCCCGCAGAGGACAGCCTCTTCGAGTGCGAGAAGGCGCGCCATGTCCTCGGCTGTCTGAAGGTTCACGTAGTGCCTCTCATCAATTGCCTTGCTTTCGAATATGGTCGGGACATACTGAACTTCGAGGTTCTTGAGCCCCTGGATCGGAGTCTTGCTCTCAGGCTCAACGGCGATCACTTTGACCTCGGAATTGTATTGGCGGAGTTTGTTGGCGACCCCCATGAGTGTTCCTGAAGTGCCGATCCCCCCGACGAAATGTGTGACTCGTCCTTGTGTGTCTTTCCAGATCTCTTCAGCGGTCGTCTCGTAGTGTGCGAGAACGTTGTACTTGTTTTCGAATTGATTCGGCATGAAGTACTTGTCAGGGTTCTCTTCCGCGATTTTCTTGGCCAAGTCCTCGGCGCCATTCATTCCTTTGGCGCCAGGAGACAAGACGATGCGAGCTCCGTATATCATGAGCATCTTTCTTCGTTCCATAGTCATTGTTTCGGGCATTACGAGCACGAGCTTGTAGCCTTTGACTGCACATGCAATTGCCAATCCTATGCCTGTGTTTCCGCTCGTCGGTTCGATCACAATCTTGTCCTTGGTGAGAACCCCGTCCGCCTCAGCATGCTCGATCATGTACTTCCCAATACGATCCTTCACCGAACCCCCGGGATTGAATTTCTCCAATTTCAGGTATATCTCGACATCAGGCTTCGAATTGATCCGGGTAAGCCTGAGCATCGGAGTGTTTCCCATCAACTGCAGAACGTTATCAACGATCATGAGAGACAACATCCCCTTGTTTTCGCACTCCGAATAGCTTCCTCGATAATAAATGATGCCATACGGAATATGAAAAGAAAGTTTCCAGATCAATGTACTTCGAAGGATCTAGCGCGATCGCAAAATGACAAAAAGGTCGTATGATCGTACTACATGTCTGGCTGGCCGCTCACTTACGCGGTTAGAAATCGAAGTTGAAGCTAGGACTTTCAGTGAGCTGAAGACGCTTGCCTCGCTGTTGCTTCCAAGACGTAAAGCCTCTCAAAGAACAAGGATCTTTCGCGCAATGTTTTGAAGCTTAGGTCAGGGTGGCGCATCATTAGACGCTCCGGATCATTCAGCGAGCTAATCACCAGTATCCCGCGTCCGTTCTCGACCAGGTGTTGAGCGAGTTCGCTTAGGAATCTGCTGATGACTTCTGTTCCGCCCTTTCCTCCATCTGTGGTTCGATCACCTATCGTGGATGAGGGCAGGTAAGGTGGGTTGAAAACGACAATGTCAAACCGTTCTGGAATCTTTGAGAATAGGTCGCAAGTGATGAGCTTGATCGATATTCCCATTCTATCGCTCGTGAGTTGCAGAGCCCTGATCGCTTCGATGTCTATATCTGATGCGGTCACATCCGCGCCTCTTCTGGCACAGTACGCTGCTAGGATTCCGGAACCTGTTCCCATATCGAGAATGCGTAGTCCGTGGAGACTCGACTCTGCGAGTGCTTCAAGCATAAGGAATGAGTCTTCTCTAGGCTCGTACGTGGTCGCGCTTCCATTCCTGGTTGTTAGGAACTCTGCGACGAAACCCTCGATCCGCAAATCTCCTCGGCTCGAGTCGATTGCTGTCATGGTTCCTTCATGAACTGCACAAATTCCTTGACGGTACGGGGCTTGAGGACGTAGTTGTGCGACTTTTCGTATGCGATTGTCGAGTGCGGCTTCGCTCCATAGTCGTGTCCTGGATATACTTCCACCTCGTCAGGCAGTTTCATCAACTTGTTGAACAGGCTATCATACATCTGCTCGGAACTTCCTCCGGGCAAGTCAGTTCTTCCGCATTCACCTACGAATAGTGCGTCCCCTGTCATGAGTTTGCCATTCACCAACACGCACACATGATCTGGAGAGTGGCCTGGCGTGTGGATGAACTTCAGCTCTAGTGAACCTACGCGCAGTGTCTCGCCGTCTTTGGCGCTAATGTCCTTACGATTCCTTGAAGCTTCGTACGCGACTATCTTCGCGCCTGTTGCCCTGACAAGTTCATCGTTTCCAGACACGTGGTCAGGGTGTTGGTGGGTGTTGATTGCATAGATGATCCGCAGTTTGTTGCTTTTCGCAACATCTAGGATCCTCTCGATGTCCCAAGCGGAATCCACGACAGCCGCGACACCCGCCTTTTCGTCTCCAATCAGGTATGCGAAGTTCTGCATCGGCCCCACAGGTATCTGCTCGAATATCAGCGCGCTTCACCTTCAGACGGAGGCCACAGGACGTTCTGCCTCTCAGAAATGGGTTTCGTCTTGAGGCTCTGTTAACTTGTCGACACACGGCAACGGATGTTAAGCGGCGGCACACGAGCCAATTCATTTCGGGTAATGGATGGCTTTGCCGGTAATAGACAGGTTGCAGCTTGGATGTTTTGTGCACCAGTTTTGGCATTCCTGGGCTGTCGACTGATCGGCATAGCCGACTCCACATACATCACAAAGGAACACGGTGTGACCAGACTCCACGATAGAACTAACCAAGTGCACTCGTTTCTAGATTTTGATCTGATGAATCTAAACTTCTCTATTGCAAGTTTGAGTCTCGCAGGCACACTTGTTTGATGTTAAGACCGACTCCAGCGGCTTCGGCTAACGTTTTGGACCAAGGTTATCCTTCTGTTACTATCTGAGCCAGCACCTGAAATGAAAATGCGTGCTGTGAGCCGCCGGCTAACACCCCGAAAAGCCCTCAGCCGGGAGCCGGTAAGCTGCCAGCGCCCGTCTTGACTGTCACGCGGCGAGTTCGCGGAGTTTCCTGAGGTTGGTCACATCTGTCGCACGCTTGTCAATGGGGGTCTCCAGTATCAGCGGCAGCCTGCCAAACACGTCATTGTGTAATATGGCTCTGAATCCCTGCTCGCCAATATGGCCCATGCCAATGTGTTCATGCCGATCGAGGCCAGAGCCCAGCTCTCCTTTCGAGTCATTCGCATGAACTACTTTTGGCGACTCAAGGCCGACTGTCCGCTTGAGCTCGGCCACCGTGCTCTCAACTGATGCCACGTCTCTCAAATCGTATCCTGCACCAAATGCGTGACACGTGTCGAAGCAAACGGCTACGCGCGATTTCTCTTTGACGCGGTCTATGATTTCCTGAATGTCCTCAAACGAGGATCCCATGCTATTCCTTGTCCCCGCCGTGTTCTCAAGCAGCAGCATTGTCTTCCCCTTGGAGGCGTTGAAGGCCGTGTCAATTGCCTCAACGAGGCGTTCAAGCCCGATTGCTCTGCCTTTGCCAAGATGGCTTCCAAGGTGCGTCACAAGGTATGGTATCTCGAGCACACTACACCTTTCAAGCTCAACAATTAATGATCTGAGGGACTTCTTGTAGAGCCCTTTCTTTGGACACGAGAGATTCGGGAGATAGGGCATATGCGCGACCGCAGGCGCTATGGCGGATGCCTTCAGCTTATCTCGAAACTGAGTCGCTTCTTCGGGAACGAGTTTCCTGAGTTTCCAGCCGCGGGGGTTTCGCGTGAAGATCTGGAACGTGTCACAGTTCCTCTCCCTCGCACGGTCCACAGCTTGATCGATTGATCCCGCTATTGATACGTGCACTCCACACTTGATCTGACCACTTGGAGGCATTTCAGCAGCACCACTGATTGCGAGATGCACTAGGTGGGTTCAGAATGAGAGAAAAGATGGCTAGAAAAAAGGGTGTGGTATTTTTCTTCAACAATCGATCTTCTCAGCTGTTCTAGGCTCGCTTCCTCAGCTTAATCTCGATTGTCGAAACATTTCTGGATTGTTCTCCCTCGCTAGCGATTACCTCTGTGCCGATCAGGACATCAGCGATCTCCAGCTTACCCTCGAAGAAGCGTCTCCTGCAGACCTCAACAACATCGACTGCCTTAGAGATGGCTCTTCCTCGAGCCTTCACTGAAATCTCGCCGCCGCCCGTGGTCGCCTGCATCACAATCGCGGTGCAATAGGCCATGAGTTCCTTCTTGCCGATAAAGACGGTATTCGAAGGTACACCGCTAGGACGACCCGGAGAAGGACCCGCACTGGTTGGTTTTTCTGTCAAGCACTGTTCACCTCCCGAGCACTTGGAATGCTGAACGCAAGCCCGAGAGGGCCGCTTGATTCCTTAAAAGAGTTACGTCAACTCTCGAACTACTGTTCTCACACAAGTGATCAGTGTTCGCGCATTGAGAGTTGCTCGACCTTTGCCGAGCGCAACCCGAGTGTAACTCGTGATTGAGCATTTGCGAAAAGCCAATTAGCAGGGTAGAACCGCCTTTGGGCTGATGGCCGCCGTAGCGTAGAGGAACAACATTCCGCGTACCTTGGTAGCGTATAGGGCTGTGGACCCTAAAGGCCGGGTTCAAAACGTCGCTCTTGCGATGTGAAAGTCCCGGCGGCGGCCCTCAACAATTGCATCTTACAAGCCGCCATCCCTGAATTGACCCCAAGGACGTGAGGCACTACTGATCGAACGCAGTCTGCATTCTTGGAAAAGCGCTAAATCCTCAACAATTCAATGGCCAGCCAGAATTTGTGGTGATCTGCATGCGTTATCGTATCTGCGTAGGAAAGCTCCTGAATTTATTTATGGAGATGAATTGCGTTCGAGGGGCACTTTCATTTGTCTCTCGGGCTTAAATGCGATCGCTTGAAGAGCGTATCATGTGGACGTGTCGCTCCATTTGATGCTGCAACGAACAATCCACGCGAAGCTAGTTCTGGACAGGCAAGGCAAACGTGAAGCCATCGAACGTGAGTACCAGGCGTGGCAACGGGAACTCCGAGGAAGCAGCGAAGAGCTGTACTCAGCAACGAAACAGCAAGCGGAACGATTCAAGCGGCGAGTGAAGAAGCAGAACCACCGTGGTCTCAAGGCAAGAGAGTATCCATTGATCCTTCGACATGACTGTGTGAAACTCCAGGAACAGGAGAACTCGGTTTTCCACTGGTGGATTCGCATTCCAGTCTACCCGAAGGGCGTCTGGGCGCCGATTCAGCTACCATACGCGCAGGAACCGCTTCTGAAGCATGAGCTGCGAGAATGCAAGCTGCTCCGCGGGGAAGACGATGAATGGTACGTGAACATAACCGTTCAGAAACAGGCACGCTTGAAACGCAAGTATGCCACCGTTCTACCGATAGACATGGGCATCCGCAAACTTGCCACAACCATCGAGGACGGCAAGCCGAACTTCTATGGCAAACAGGTGCGGACAATACGAGGACATCACTATCGTCTCCGACGCTCCGTCGGGAAACCAAGCATCATCAGGAAGTGGAAGCATGCGGAGCAAGTCTCCGTGAAGCATGAGGTTCACGTGATAACGCGGCGCATCGTTGAGCAGGCGAAGCGTGCCAACGCCCTCATCGTGATTGGAAATTTGAAAGGTATACGAGAGCAGGATCGTGGAAGAAGCTTCAACCGTCGCCTATCAAGCCAGCCGTTGTACATGTTCAAGCAGCAGCTGACGTACAAGGCGAATTGGGAAGGCATACGCGTCCTGACGGTTCCAGAAGCCCACACGAGTCAGATTTGCCACCGCTGTGGCGTGAGGGGACAGCGTGTCGCTGGAAGATTCTCATGCTTGAATTGCGGTCTAGCCTGTGATGCGGATGTGAACGGCGCATGGAACATAGGGAAACGGGCTCATGGACTGCTTGTCCATGAGACAGGGGGCCTATTGGCAGTCCCCAGAACTCTAGCTGAGTGTGAGCCATGAAGATGCCTCGAATGGCCAGAGAATCTCCCGACTCCAGTCGCGGAGAGTGTCAAGATTACCGGAAAGTGGCTGGGGCGCTGGTGTTCGTTGGTGGATCGCAGTTCGTGCTGGGAATGCTCGTATCGGAGGCCTTGTACCCAGGGTACAGCATTTCGCAGAACTACATCAGTGATCTGGGAGTTGGACCTTCGGCGATGATCTTCAACTCATCAGTCTTCCTGCTCGGCCTTCTGGTTGTTACTGGCGCATACTTCGTCCACAGCTCTTTCAGAAACCACTTGGTCACGATTCTGCTTGTGCTGGCTGGTGTCGGAGCGATGGGAGTCGGAGTATTCCCAGAGAATAGCCCCGCCATGCATGAGATCGTCTCAGACATCGCCTTCATCTTCGGAGGACTACTTCCTATCGCTGCGTACAGATTGGTGAGAAAACCCTTCAGCTACCTTTCCGTCGTGATGGGCCTGCTCTCGTTGTCGGCGATGGGCCTCTTGTCGGCCCAGTACTCCTTCGGCCTTGGCGAGCAATACTATTTGGGTCTAGGTCCAGGCGGCATGGAGAGAATGATCGCGTACCCAGTACTGCTGTGGGAGGTAGCCTTCGGGGGCTATCTGATGGCCTCCTCACAATAGCCGGCGCATACTAGCCATGGCGGGGGAATGGTCAGGCTAGCCTGCGCAACAAGACAAGGCAGAAGGGTGGGGAGAGCCTCATGAACCTGCGATAGCTGTTTCACGTTCCAAGTAGGCGAAATTCTTCTCTTCGAACCTCAGAGTGAAACGCCGTATGATGTCAAGGCCCAAAATACACGGAAAAGTCCGGAGGATATTGCGTTCCTCCTCACTGCAAATTACGGGATCGCGTAGTACAACAACGGATTGCAGTTTCTCTTCGACAGACGAATTGTCGGTAGCTGTGAAAACCAGCCTCACATTACCCAGCATCCGCGCATCGGCCACTCCACCGATGCCTCCCATCCTGATCTTGACCTTATACTTGTCGAGGATTTCGAGATCGACTCCCATTTCTCTTGCTTTCGTTTCGGGAACAGTCGTGTGAACAGAACCAGTGTCAACAATGAATTTCTGAGGCGTCTTGATGCCCAAATGATCGCAAACGAATAGAGCTGTTACAATGCAATGCTCGCCCTTGATAGCTGTGACCTTTATCCGCTGCAAGCGGCCATCCTTCAGGCGAGACCGCGCCACAGACCGGCAACGACTAGAGCAGCAACAGGTAGCGTTCTCGGGTTACGAACTCAATTGCACAAGTCTCTGGATCCCTGGCTCGTTGATGTATCTTCTCAGTTAGCTCCTCAAGAGTTTGTGCGTCTAGCACCTGATTTCCCGAGTCGAGTACAGCAACATATCGGTCTGGGTATTTCGCTCGCAAGTTCTCGACATTTTCCAAGAGCCAATTTGTGTTCTTCGTAAACTCGGCGAGTCTCTCCAAGTCGCTCTTTTCAATAGTCACGGTAGCCATTCTACATTTCTTCTCTCGGATTCGAGTTCTAGATTCCTACGGCCCATGTATATAACCTGCCTGTTCCCGCTGCTTCCAAGATGGCGACCCTGCCATTACACCAACAATAAGGGAGTCATGGTCGGTTCCTTTTTGATGCGTTCTGTACTGGTCGGAGCAGCCGAAAAAGCCATTTCCAAATATAGACTTCTTGGTGGAGCCTGACAAGGCGACCATTCTCTTCACTAATCATCAGACGAAAAGTAACAGTATCCCTAATCAGACGAGAACGTAACAGCGTTTTGTCGAGTGATCCTCATATTTAGGGTCAAACCATTCCAAGAACGGGGCCGAGCAGCAACATTCGCAGTGAGGTGAGCGAAGCCAGCCGTGTCCGAGATGCAGCAAGCAGGTAGCCCACTCGGGGTAATTGGGGAAGTGTAGGATTTACTTCATCGGCTTTCTGTCGAAGTAGATGCTCTTTCCAGAAGCGGAGATGGGAACACCCATCACGACATTTGACTTGGAAAGATAACCTAAACGTTTCGCAGCGGTCCCAGCCCGATACATGATCCTGTTGTCAACGTTCAGGTCGCCTGCCGTCTTCACAGCGGAGCCGAGCGCAATCCCTAGATCAAGCGCCTTAAAGACGCAACTTGGGCCCTCGAAGTCGACTCCTCTAACCGCCGCCGCACGATTGAACTCCTCACACGTTGAATGACCGCAAGCGCCGCAGGAGAGACCGAAATTCTTTCTGCCGTTGACGCCCACGAGAAGTAGCGCCTCGGACCGCTTCACGTTGTCGGCGTCACGTCTAAAGCCGTCGATCTTTCGCTCGTCACCCATTTTGTCCATCTCGGCAGCAATCTTGTCCTTCTCGCTCCCGGTGACGAGGACGGTGTCGACATCGTCAACTCCCCCTGATTTTGGAGCAGTACGAGACGCAACCATCATCAGCTCTGCCGCACGCAGGAGACCCTGTTTCTCACCATCTCTACTGGCTACAATGGGCATACGAGTTCCTTCCAATAACGACGCATAGGGCGAAGAGTATCCTCGTACTGTTATGGTTTTTCATCAGTAGATCTCATTGAATGAAGTCGAGGTCGTCGATCGATCAAGTTCTTGTCCTTCGAATCCTGAATCGCCAAAGCCAGTTCGAATCAGATGGCCTAAGACCTGTTGAGCGAGCAGTCTGGCGACCGTGTTCTGGGCGGCCTATTCGCTCTCCGACTATTCCTCGGCTTGCGCAACCCAGGCTGTGTCCAGCATACGACGAAGCTGTAGTATGTAGTTCCGGAGGGGACCCCCTGGAGGTGGTAGGGGCTCATTTCTAGATACCATACGTATTCTCACATCCCGAACAGATCGAAGAGCGACTGCTGCCCTGCTACCGCCCCCCGTAGAGGGGAACCTTCGGAGGATCCTAGTTTCAGATGATCAGTTGCTTGAATGTGGGTCGCTGGCCAGCAATGATCTTCGCAACCGACAGACGCGGCTTGACGCGTTCTACTGATGATCGAGGCGAGCTGGTCTCCGAAAGGTTAAAAGTGCTTTTTCCTCGTATCGGCACCCTGGGGCCGGTAGTTCAGCCTGGTATGCCCATCGATGGGGCCGAAGAACGTCCGGTTTGCAAGAGACGCCAACCAACAATCCGGAAGGTCGCGGGTCCGAATCCCGCCCGGTCCACCAACCTTCACGAGGACGGCAAGTAATTCATACGTAATTGCCATTGCCGGTGGCCCCTTAAGGGCTCAAAGTGTCAGCGAATTAAGCGCCAATGGAATCGGTCGTAGCGCGTAGCTCGCTGCAAGCTTGTGTGAGTCATTCTCTGCATGCTCTCCAAGTGGTCGAACCTCGGACTCACGCCAAGAGGCTCCCCCGGCACATCAGTGCCGCTTGCCCATTACCCTGCCTTTTAAACGAAAATGCCACATGGATCAGGTGACACTCAGGTTGCCAAGATCCTCTGCGACTCGCGTCATGAGTCGGCGAGCTCACATAGTGCTTTGCGTTGGTTACGACCCGGATTCGCCGGAACATGTTGCGAAGGATAGATTTGTCGGGGCGATTCTGCGCATCGGCAGGTCTGGGTTTCCCTTGGAGTGGCTGAAAGACGAAGATGGATTCGCGATGACAACAGACATGATGACGCAAGGCGATCTGGGCGCGTTCCGAGAAAGATGGAAGACACTGGCAAGAAGGCTTGGTTTCCCACTCATCGCGGACAGGTCGGTTGACCGTGTCTTTCAGGGACTCCCGCCCAGACTCTGGTCGGGCCTCTCTGGCGGAGAGAAGCTCGGTTGAAAGCCTACAAGTATTTCCTTGAGTGGGTAACACACATCGCTGTGGTACTTCAGGATACGTTTCAATAGTTCTCCCACCTCAGTCTTGGTGTAGTACTTGTGTCCGTCCTCGTCCAACTCTTTGACGGCTTGCCACTTGTTGACGAGCCTTCTCAGCCACCGGTCGACGTTGCTCTCGTTTCCGAGGACTTGATATAGCTGCATACGGCTTGCCTTTCCGACATCATTAATCAAGCTCAGACACGCGAGTGTGATCTGCCATCGTGTTCTTCCCTTAGGCATGTGGTGCTCTCTCCAGTATGTCGAACATCTTTGAGTACTTGTCTTTCATGCGTCGGTAGGGTCGATAGAGAAGGAATTCACCTACGCTTAGGCCAAGTGCAATCCACGCCGCCTGCAGACCCCCTAGGAGGTAATACCAGAAGCCCTGGACGAAATGGGGAGCCGACACGACGAACAGGTAGGTGAAAAGTGCGCCAAACCCGAGGGTCATCGTGAAGACATTAATCGCAGCAAGTCGGAAGGCATACGTGCCAGCACGAAGATCCTTGACTATGGCGAGAGCGTCATCTCGCAGAATGTCATACAGGTTCTCCAGGTCACGGAATTCTGCTTCCAGATCCGATTCCGAAGACATGATCATCAACAGTCTCCAGTAGATCAAACTTCGATTTTGGTCTACTGGTTCTGCGTGATCGCTAGACGAGGTTTCTTGTAGAAATGGCCCCGGATGGATGTCGAGGACCGTGCGGATGCGTCAATGGGAAAAAGGTCGGATGGAAAGGTTAAGTAATACCGTCAACGGTATAACGGTGCACTGCGGAGGACGGACCGATGCTCTGCAAGAGGGTTGTCAAGAATGAGAAAGAAGCGAACAAGACGGAAGAGTCTGGGCCAAAGAGGCCCGGATCCATCAAATTCCACGGAACAGTTCTTGGCAGCTTTCATGGCTACGATGGACACCCTTCGCCCCGCTATCGAAACGATCCTAATGGAAACATACCCTCCGGGCCGGAGAGGTCGACCACCCGGTTACCCGCCGTTCGCCATGCTCAAGGCAATCATCTATCGAACCCAAACGCAGTCACTTCGGGGATTGTGCCGAGAACTAACCAGCAATGAAAGACTCCTCCGTCTGACAGGCCTACCAAAAGTTCCGCCCCATCAAACCTTCTCCAACCATGTCAATCGTCTAGGAGAAGACAGGTTACGAAGAATAAGCGAGTTAGTGGTGCAAGGGTTAAGACAGTACTGGCCGGAATTCGGAAAAGTACTCGCCATTGACGGCACAGTAGTAAAGGCCAATGCCATGAACAATCTAGGTATTCGATCCACATCCGACCCTGATGCACGGTGGGGGTACAAGGAACATGTCAAGAAAGGGGAGCCCAAATGGGAGTTCGGATACAGGTTTACGATCGCCACCGACGCTGAGCATGAAATCCCGGCAACTGGCATAGCGACGCCAGCGAACAAGAACGAAAGCCCCCTATATCCAACTCTTCTCAAACGAATCAATACTATGGGACTACCATTAGACGTAGCAGTCACAGACGCTCTCTACGATTCCAAAGAGAACATTGCAATCACCATCGCATACAGAGCCAGACCGGTCATACCTTTGAACACGCGATCATCGAAAACCGCAAAGCTGACAGGTACACGCAGAGGCGATGTGATTCTGCCCATACGCCGCAACTCCGACGAATGGAAACGGTATCTTCGCATGCGCAACGCCTCGGAACGCGTAAACAGATCGCTAAAAGAGGATGTTGGGCTTAGCACTCTGAAAGTTCGTGGACTGCCCAGAGTCGCCTGTTTCTTTTGGATCTGCATGATAGCGAAACAATTCTTTGCACTCAGCGCCGTCCGACTAGGAAAGCCCGAACTAGTCCGATACGCGGCAGTGTGGTGCCACTAAGTGAAACGTGAAGAGAAAACCGAGTACTATGTCCGAGTGCAGCGGCGCAAGACAATCAAGTACGGAACGACTCAACACCACCAGTACTACCTCACGGTACCAGCTCAACTGTCGGAGACACTCAAACTCCAACCGAAACAACCCATGAAATGCATGCTCAACTGCAATGGCAGTTCATTGACATACACGACCGTATCAGAAATACCAAAGCAAGATGGAAACCGAAGCAAAATGGAGTACGCGGAATGGTTAGACCTCGTCAGAAAGTCCACGCCGATGGGCACCTGGAAAGCATGCGAACAAATACTCAGAGAGGCAGCCGCCCGAATACCTCCGCCTCCCATATGGGTCAGACTAGCCGAGAATGACATAGGCCTAATGCGCAAACAAGATGCAAAGACCCACCGAACCCTCTGGTCACTAGACCCACAAAAGGCCAAACCGGCGAGCATCAAACCCGCTCCCAAAGACATGAAACTCACGGACATCATGTTGCAGTTCAAGTAAGAAAGTAGAGGAGGTGCAAGAACGACGACTGAAAATCATGATACAGAACTAGCGTGCGCGGCAGGGTTGTTTGACGCGAAAGGCGAATTCATGGTGGATGAACACTCGGGGATTTCATTGCACATCGCAGACGAACACCACGAGGCAGTCACTATGATGTTCGCCCGGGGTGGAGGCAGGTACTGGCCAGCCACTCCGGAGGCCACACAATGTATCACCTGGAAATCAGCAGCTCACTTGACGTCATGTACGCGCTTGAAGACATGCTACCCTACCTCGTATGCAAGAAACGCGAAGCGTGGGAAACCTACAAGGAACTCAGAGACAGGCAGCTAGATCGTGCATATGCTCAAACTAGACCTAGTGCACGGAATTTCCGCGTCTGAAACGAGGCATCTGTTGACTGAAATTCATAACTGCACTATGTATTGAGGCCTGACGGCTATCCAATCGTACGATTTCAGTGTCCCGGTACCTTCGCACTAGTGCCGCAAGATAAATCCAGGGGAAGAAATCAGGCATTCCTTGGCTAGAATCGTCCAAAATTAGACGTATTTGCCGCCGGACTGTGGCTCCGAGAAAACGGCCGGAAATGGGGCGAACCACCTAGCATGGACGTACAATGGTTGAATGGTCGAGAATGTTGGGCGCTCGTCACATATTTAAGACCAGGGAAGTCGAATGATGTATCGATTATGATGACGACACAATATGTCGCCGTCATTCGTACCTACACATAGCTGTCAACTTTGCTATGGGCGGGGCTGAGCCTGCACGAAACTAGCTCTAGCTTAGGGGAACAGCTTAAGTAGATGAAAAGTGATACAGTTCTACACTTTTTCTTCTACTACCGGAAGCTCTACTGTTACCGGTACTGCTACCGTTACTGATAGTGGTACTCGTAGTAACAGCACCTGTCCAGTTCATGGAACTATCTTGATTATGAGCGTTTTCTTTCTTATCTCCTCGGCCTCGCGCTCCGCGCCCCTGTCCAATTCCTCCTTCGTCGCCAGCTCGAAGTACTTTATGTATGCGTCTTCTTGCTTCTCTAGCAAGCCTCTGAAGAAGGACTTCATACGGTCAAGAAGAGCAAGTTCATCGCCAACGTGGCAGAGATTGTGTTGATGGTACCCTCTTCCCCACCCGGAAATCCGGAGTTGGTGCTTCTGAGTGAACTTGTCTCCTACCTTTGTCACCCGCAATAGCCGATAGATGAGTCCGAAGGTCTCCAAGGATTCCAAGTCTATCAGCAGGTTTGTGTCAAAGAGAATCTTCTTCCACCCTTTCTCTTCCGTATGTTCTATATTGTAGCCCGGAATTTCTTCACCGTTCGATCTCTTGAAGATCCCTGCCTCCTTTGCCAGAAGGCAGACCTCAGCTAGATTAGTCAGGCTATCAACGTAGACACGCAATTTGAAACGTTCGATGAATGTATCATGAATCGCCTGCAATGTCAGGAGAATGAGATCCGATGTTGGGATGGAGCGTTGCCTAAACCCAATCGTTGAGCGATTAGCAAGACATTCAACTAGATGGCGCAGGCAGAACTCGACCTCGTCGCCACCAAACCACTTCTTGAGAAGGCTATCCGCCTTTGTTCGGTCTAGTGTGTCGTCTAGATCTTTCCTGTACTCTTCAATCACTTCATCGTATTTGAAATCGTCCTTGTTGACGCTCTCAAAGGAGTACACTGCCAAATGGATGTCCGACAGCGACGATTGCACAGCTCCTCTGATTAGGGGCGTGTCTATCAAGTACATCATGGGGTCACCAGCAATCGAGAGACTCAGGTCGGGTGGCTTTGACCGGAAAGCATCGATGTAGACTCTTTTTTTTCCTACATGCTTACTGAGCTCCGCAGAGATAGCGGGCAGAAGTGACAGATCGGAACTCAAAACGGAGGCGTTGTATCGTCCGTACGGCGCGAGTTTGTTATAGCCGAAGTCTGCGATCTCCCGCAAGGTCTCGTTTCCCTGTATGAAGTCGTTCAGCAATGCATAGTTCTTGGGCGCGTTTCCCGAAAGGTAGGTCAATAATTCGTGTTCAGTCCACTCGTAGAACATTTTCCTAGTACTTTCTGCGGAGTTCGTATCTTTCTCCCATGCTTCCCCTAGGGCCAGGGCCATGAGGTACGTGGCTAGTCGGTTTGTCTTGTCGTGATGGATTTTCGTAATAAGATGATATCTTGCGATGAACAGTTGCTCAGCGAAGGACCTACCATCAGGCTTGATGAGTATGCCGCTTTTGCCTGCTGGATCCCTCGTCAAAATCTCAGTGATCGTATTAATGTCAAGAGCGACTGGAAACCCGCAGTGGTAGTTGTCTCTTAGGATATAGTCGATCTTGTCAGCATCTATGGGTCCGTTAACAATCGAATTGAAGTGCGGCAGAGTATACTTACCAGATGCGAGTAGGGCTATGTCTTCTACGTGAAGCGTGGGGTGACACTTTCTCATGATCTCTGCGAGCCGAGAGTCTTTCGAGATCTTGTCGTGGGTAACAGATTCATGAGTGAGTTTCGGTTCTTGGCCAAACATGTTGAACGCGAATTCGACGCAGTGTGAGAAGGGGGGGTGACCTACGTCGTGAAGTAAAGAGGAAACCCTGACCATCTCAATCTCATGATCCTCTAGGCCGATCCCTTGAGACATCAGATAAGCGACGTGCATGGCTCCTATCGAATGCTCAAATCTCGTATGGTTGCCACCGGTGAAAGACAGATATGCTAGGCCTAACTGCTTGACGTTCTTCAGTCGGGTCATTATTGGCAGTCTTAGTATCTCCTGTTCACAAGCTGTGACCGGCACTGTTCCGTAGACCGAATCTCTCAGCGAACTCGTGAACTTCAAGGCATTCAGGCCGGTATGAGTCCTGCGTCCAACTACTTCACACTTTCGTGAAGACTGTCAACGAGATAGTGATGTGACAGACAACCCGAACGGTGAGTAGCGTTTACGTCATCATGATTGGGCTCAAATTTGGACATATCCAACCACTAAGACTACTCCAGCTGCTGAATCTTGGTCGTTCGCGTGTGCGTTGATTGGGCGGTTCCACGCTCTTCCATTTGTGTACCTTGTCGGGAGACTTCATGACGAGCATGCGAGGGCAGTCTATCGCCAGCCAAGAGTAAATCGCATGACAGCCGACCCGAGGAGTCAACGGAGCCTTTACCGCAATACCTTTAGGCATTTTTACCGTAGGTACTGTCCATGCCCAAGCAGAAGACATCTATCGTCATAGAGAAGGACCTCTGGACGGAGTGGATTCAATTTGTTGTCGCCAAGACTGGGTCGGCGCGCCGTCTGAGTGAAGAGTTAGAGAAGGCTCTCCGCTACTATATGTCTCACGGTGCGAAGACGAAAAGGACGACGGTATGACGGTATAACGGTAATACTTAAATCCCGCCCAAGCATAGGTTCTGGCGGAGTGATGCAGAAATGGCTGTGATAATAGTGGAAGAGAAAGACGCCAATCTTGCTTGGCAGATAGCTGAGGAAATTCGAGTGATCCTAGGTCGACGTGCAAAGGTAGTCGAAGCGTAGAGGATGACGCCACATCAATCCGAATGCGAGGGAATGAACTCTCACAAGCACGCTGATATGTGCTCATAGGCAGAATGTACTTTCGTGCCCAGACTGTAATGAGCTACTGCCTTCTTCTCTTTGGACACGACTGAAGTCGAAACGATTCGACCCTGAACCTGATACCTACCATGTCACGTCACTAACTGGCTGCCTAGCCCACACGTACTTTGACCGGACTATTCCCTCAGGCGAAACCGTGGAGTCTGCATGGGCAAAGCTGCGAGGCTCATTGCTTCATTATGCTGGCCGGTCGTTTGGGTGGAACGAACTCCGAGTCAGAATGAGCTTTGAACTAGACGGACACCCGATAACCGTCGTTGGCTACGTAGATGCCTACGATCCTGACACTGCAACGATTTACGATCTCAAGACCACCCGTTTCGTGAAATGGCAAGCAGAGAAGGGATTCATTCCACGTGAAAATCACGCTGCACAGGTTCAATGTTATTACACTCTACTCGACCATTACGGAATACCAGTACAACGACTCGTTCTAGTCTACGTGGACGATCAAACCATCCTACCAAAACAGGTTCCTCTGGGCAGTCGCAAAGAGTGGATAATCACGAGGGCAACCACACTGCATCGAGCATTCCAGACATCTGAAGTGCCCGTGCCCGAAGTGGGGTCGGGTTGCGTCTACTGCCCATTCATCAAATTGTGCCCGAAAAGCGCTGAAGCGTTGATGGTTAAGGAGGCCAAGAAATGATCTCAGACAAAATCCGCGAGGAAGGCTTCGAGGTATTCAAGAAAGGGCTGGTTCGCAGACTCTCACAAACACACTTCGTCGCAAAAGCATCAACAGCAGAAGCTTGGCAGCTAGTTGAGCTTAAGCATGGTAAATGGGTCTGCGACTGCCAAGCCAGCGAGGAATGGTGCATCCATCTCTACGCAGCGCTATTGCATCGTTCAACTTCCAAGCTTCAACAGGAACCGCTTGATGAAGAGCACCTGAAATGTCGGCACTGTGGGTCACCTGATATTGCTAGATGTGGATTCAGATACAACGCACATGGAATCGCAAGACGGTACAGATGCAATGATTGTCAGAGGAAGTTCTCTATTCCGCACATTCAGACCGACATGGGAGCGAGACCCTTAGAACTCGTCTGGTTGCTCAACGAGATTGGTATGCTAACTTCAAAGCTGACTGACCTCTTGACAGAAGTCAACGACAGGATGGAACTGGCGAAGCACTTCACCGAGAACTTACCCTCCAATGGCTCGTCCATTCACGGAAGCGAAAGTGACGAATGACTCAAGCCCGGGTCGTGGTCACGTCAGGAATTAGGGGGGTGGGATTCGAACCCACGAAGGCCTACGCCACAGGGGGAGACGCCTGACGGGTTCTTACCTTCAATGGTCCCTTTTCCTTCAACGTTCGACAATGATGATTCACTGATGAGAACTTTCAATACGGGTTCGTCGCGTATCTTCTATCGATGTATATGGGCCAGTATTGCGTTGCTGTGGCACCTCTGATCAACTTCACGTCGGACCAATCTCAGATCGATCTAGGGGGTGGGCTTAGAATAAGGTGGATGCTCGAAGATGAAGTCAAGGGCGCGTTCCCGTTTCTTGTTAGGATCGAGGATGTAACTCATGTCTTGGAGCTCACGCAAGGCCCTTTCGAGGAAGCTCCAAAGGTGTTTGACCGGGAACGGTTGAAGAGTGTAGAGG